>Ga0123342_1002553_pt1 | contig 30135 bp, 11 predicted proteins | sample Turbeawhitnodule_FD_89960 | JGI IMG/M metagenome (GOLD analysis project Ga0123342, IMG submission 89960) | Root nodule microbial communities of legume samples collected from Mexico - Turtle bean Mexico white nodule | ecosystem: Host-associated > Plants > Roots > Nodule | place: Mexico: Nepantla... | reverse complement strand
GTGCTAGATAGGGAAATAAAAAATAAAAGGGTGCTAGATAGGGAAATAAAAACAAAAGGGTGCTAGATAGGGAAATAAAAGCAAAAGGGTGCTAGTTAGGGAAATAAAAGTGTAAATGGTGCTGAACAGGGAATTGAGGTGAATATAAAGTATATTAATTTAAAATGTGATATAATTGGAGTTATCCATTAATAATTTTTTCACAGATGAATGTCCAATCTATCTATAAAAATAATATTTTTATTATAATTACTTTTTTAATTATACTTTTAATTTTTTAAGTATTTTGAAATTCAATTTTAATTACATTATCTGAAAAGTGAGTTATTTTATTGTTACTTTTTCTACTTGTCCTACCCCAAATGAAAAACTGGAAGCAAAACACAACTGAAGCAGCCACATGAACTACGTTCATTTTATGAAAATTATTTGGGTATCTATGTGTGTGTGTGACTTAATGTTCCTTATTGAGTTTTCTTGGTGTGGCGGTAAAGAGCATCTAACTCAACCCTTTTCCATTCTCAGAATTTTAAATATTCAAACGCAGATGGCTGCGAATCAGATTCAATGCCAACAACTGTTACAAATGTATTCCCACTCTCTCATGCACAACTAGGTTTTAGCATATTTTTCTTAAAAAGCAGTAAATAATTTTAGATTTAAAAAATAATTATCACTAAATAAATTATATGATCCACAATTCTATAGTCATTATAAACTTTCTTTATTGTCTTTCACTTAAAAAGAAAAATGGCCCGAAATATTTAAAAGACAATAGCAAGTTATGGCTGCTTTGATAAAGTGGATAGTTACACTAATGGAACAAGTCACCGTTGCTGAATCATCTAACATTTTTAGAACTTTCCCACTCATCACTTTGACAACAGATTTCTCTCTTCCTGTGCATCTTTGCATCATTACACAAATCCCTAACTCATATATGCTTATTATTCCATATACACTTGCATCCATATTGAGTCACTGCGTAACCTTTAAGGGAACATTTTGAGTCACTGCGTAAACTTTAAGAGAATCCCACAGCAGCCAAAAATAGATAAGTATAAGACCAAAACTTAACGTAGTTGCAATTCTTTATATTAAATATAATATGCTAATTAAAATAAAATTTTACGATAATCTCATCGGTACACTTAGCTTTATTCTGATTCTGCTTGAACATTTCTGAATTTAAGAGGTTGATGGATCCATTAAAACGGACCTTGATATCGGTTGATCTATGATGAAGATCAAGACATGTAATCAGTCGTCCGACCCTCCCAATATAACATATATCCTTCACAGTTGGATGCAACTCCAACTGCAAGATTGTTTGTGTGGAACTTGTCTTTTCTATTGTCACATAAATCCAACATCCTCCATCCGAATGAAAGGCATGGTAGGAGTACAAGAGGGGAATCGTGACTAATTCCAACGCTAATAATTTGCACCTTGCATTTTTTTTTCTATTCCAAAGTGAACCCTTTTTTGTATCTGAAATTCCGAAGGTCGATATATAGGTGGTCATGAGCATGAGTTTTGGAACTGTTAGTAGATGTAGGCAACGATTCGATGCTGATGGACCGTGTGCATATGTTCCTCCAAATCTGCTTTAATGGACCATCACCTGAACAAATTGTTGTTTTCATTTCACTCTTTTTACGATTAGTTTTATTCCATCAACCTACTGGGGGAAAATACTGGTCAAACCTATTAAAGCTCACTTCAGTTGTGCCAATTTTGCACTATTCTCTTCATGTCAAATTAATAAGATATATGCATGTCCACGAAAATTAAAGTTTCTAGAACCAAAGGGAAGCTAAGATAGGTATCGCCTGAGTTTTTTTTTTTTTTGGGTGACTGTGGCCCAAAACTATTATTAACAGCTCACACTGGGAGAAAAAGAGTATCAACAGATCATGTTGGATCATGGTTGGAATTAATGGAAAATTTAAGACACTGGAGAACTTTTGAAGATATGAAAAATTTCAAGAAAAAACAAAGCTTCAACTAAGTGAGTTTGTTAAATTTAAAAGTAGAAGTTTCAGAATTTAGAAATGTTTGTTAGCAACAGTTAATGAATAATGATATAGGAAATTAAGTAAGTTTATGTTAGTGAGTGAGAATGCAGGGAGGCAAAGCATCTTTGTCTTAGAACCGAAAGGGCTAAAAGGAATAAAGGCAAGGCTAGACTTGACATTTTGTCTTTGACGCTGCATCTTAACCTTTTTTTCCTCTTCTTCCAAGTAAACTACTCTCTTCCCCTTCTTCTTCTTCTCCACCTCTCTCACCATACATTCTCTCATCCTTCTCCAATGGCTGCTGCAATCCACGCTACCAAGCAACAAAAGTTACCCTTTCAACACAACCAACAAGACCCAGATAAATTCTATTACCATTTCCTCTACAAAGCCGCACTCTTTCTCATCTTCTTCGTTATTCTCCCCCTGTTTCCCTCACAAGCTCCTCACTTCATCAACCAATCACTACTCACCAGAAACTGGGAACTCCTCCACCTTCTCTTCGTCGGGGTCGCCATCTCTTACGGCCTCTTCAGTCGCCGAAACAATGAAGCAGATAAAGAGAATAACAACTCAAAGTTCGACACCGCTCAAACTCTTGTCTCCAAGTTCCTTCAGGTCTCTTCCTTCTTCGAGGACGAGGCTGAAAGCCCAGCTGAGTCCGATGAAACCAAAGTCCAAACGTGGAGCAACCAACACCGGAGGAACGAATCTGTTGTTGTGGTTGCTCCACCGTTGAAAAAGCTTTCTAGTTTTGATGACCAGAGTGGGGACAAGCCTTTGCTTCTGCCTATTCGAAGCTTGAAGTCTCGCTTGTCTGATGATGATAAAGATGTTGATGTTCAATCTCTAAATAGGTCAATGAGTTCTAGAAGATTTTCAAGCAATTTGAATATAAAAGCAGAATTTGTTGAAGCTGATGGTGCTGCTGCTGCTGTTGATGTTGATGTTCAATGTCCGAATAGGCCAACAACCTTCAGAAGATTTTCAAGCAATTCAAGTAAAAGTGCTGAAGTTGAAGCTGGTGATGTTGATGATCAATCTCTAAATAGGTCAATGAGTTCCAAAAGGCTTTCGAGCAACTCCAATAGAAAAGCAGAAGTTGAAGCCGATGATGTTGATGTTGGTGTTCGATCTCTAAATAGGTCAACATCTTCTAAAAGATTTTCAAGCAATTCAAATAAAAATGCTGAAGTTGAAGGTCCAAGAGCCGAGGACAAAAAGAAAGAGAGCGTGGTGCTTCCTTCTCCCATTCCATGGCGTTCTAGATCAGGAAGAATGGAACCCAAGCAGGAAGAAGTTGACGATGCCTTTACCCATCAATCTTCAAAGGAGGAACCTGAGTTCTCTAAGGTGGAACCTCGCCCACCAAAGCCTCAAACTTCTCGTTCTTTCCGAGCAAGTTCATTGTCTCCTGCGCCTTCTTTCTCAACAGAATCACCTGCCAAAAACGCAGAGGATGTAGTGAGGAAGAAGGGGTTCTACAAATCTTGTCCTCCTCCACCTCCACCACCCCCACCAATGATGTTTCAGAAATCAGCGCCCATGAAGCCAAGGTACGGTGTTTCATTCAACGTACCTTCCTTGGATAAGGAGTTGAAGAGAAGCTTCACAAATGAGAGAAACATGCCGGTGGGGAAAATAGTGGATGAAGAAAAACAATCCATGCAAAGGGTGTCGTTTGGAAGTGACAAGTTGATGGGGAATGCAAGCGTGGCTCTGGTGTCACAGGCAGCTGAGAAAGAAAGCTTTCTTAACAAGGTACTCGTGGAATCTGATGATGATGATGAAGAAGAGGACACGGAAAGCGAGGATGAAGATGGTGGAGGAGGAGGAATCATTGGTGAGAAGGGTGGAGGTGTTGTTGGCGGAGAAAGTTCAAAAATAGATGGGGGTTTCAGTGGAACAAGTGGTGATGAAGGACCAGATGTGGATAAGAAGGCTGATGAGTTCATAGCTAAGTTTAGAGAGCAAATAAGGCTTCAGAGAATTGAGTCTATCAAGAGGAGTACAAGAAATGCAAGAAACTCTTCAAGGTAAATAATATTGAAGATCCTTGTCATATCAAATCCTTCTACTGCTTACTACATTAATTAAATGGGATGTAATTAAATTGATAAGGATGTTTCTTTCCACAGATTAAGGTTGTAATTGGATACTCCTTTCCTCTTCCCCCATAAACATTTATGGCACACACAGATTTACTCATATTACTTAGGCCTTGCAATATCTTCAATTTCTTATGCCCTTATGCGGATTTCACCATTTCTTCTTTGTACAAGGTAACTGTAGTGAATTAGTATTCACCAATTACAACTTACAGATTGTTGGAGACAAAGGTTAATAATTTTTTTTAACATTTTTATAGTGTTGATTAAATTTATTAGAAGTCATACAAAAAATTGAGTTTAAATGAGGGGATATGACGCAAGTCCATTATTTTACTCTTATCTCAAATTCATCCCTGAATCAAAAACAAAGCATTAAAGTTTCTGAGCATTGTTGGGGAAAAGTGGAATTGTGGCTTCATTCACTATTATGCTATTTGTCTTATGCTGGCAAGTACATCATAAAAAGAAATGAATAAAGGGATGTTATGGCCCAATTAGTGTTGTTCTTTATTTTGGGCAGTTTACAAGTACAATGTAGGAAAAGAGTGTGTTTCATCAAATAGACACTCAAATTGAAGTTCCCAGTCGATACAAAATAAGACAGCACTGTTCCGTCCCGCTTTCTAACAATTTCGTTCTGTCAGCCTCCAATTCCCGATTCTTTTTAGGTAACCGGGATCTAGGAAAAACAAACAAGTGATATCACGGTTATGATACCTGTGTGATCCAACTCTTATTTACATTCTTTATATATAAGGTATTAATTATATCACAACATGAAGGTAATTTTGAGTGTATATAAAGTATTTAATGAAACTAAATCATTATTGAATGCATGCACAATAAATTACATAATATTATAGAATACCTAGCCTAGAACTATCATATTTAGGCAATAATCTTCTCAACTCCGCATAATCAATGAATTTTTATCAATTAAGATCAATTTCACACATTAATTACTCAAATAAGTTAAATTTTAAAAAATTATCAAAATAGATAAGTTATATCAGTGTATCATGATTTTATTATGAAGAAATCGTGTAAATGTAACACGACTTCAATGTATTTGAATTAAAGTTGTGCTAAGTGATACAATTTTATTATAATCAGATTTCAACTATAACTTACTATTACGTTTTTTTATAAATCAAAATCATACTAAGATCCATTACTATGAAAAAATAATATGAAAGATTATTGTAGACACAGTCCATTATTAAATAATCTTACTAAGTTTAATAAGGAGTTGTAAGTAAAAAAAAAAAATTACTTTTATTGAGATTGTTTGTATAGTAAAATTTTACTTTAAAAGGTTATATAAATTTCCCAAGTGAAACTCCGTGAAAATAAGGTTTGAACAGTTAAACATATAAGAATGAGGTAGTATAATTGAATTTTGTTTCCACTAGTAACAATCTACGATAAATAGTTTTACAGTTTTCTCAAATAACTAAGCTCAAGTTTTTAATTTAGATTCACACATATAAATGAGTCAAAATTAAACAATCTTTTAAGAAAAATAATTAATTTTTAATCAACCAAATATATTTTCAACTTCATTTTTTTTTTCTTAAGAAAATACTTAAAAGTAAACGTCACGTAATGTTTTCATACTCAACTGAACTATAATTATATACGTCTCTAGTTATAGCGAATGTGCTTCCAATATGTGTGTGTATTAGTTTTTAAAATCACAATACTTTGGTTTCCTCTATTTTATCACCAGAAATACCTGTAAAAAAACCTTTCCGGATAACTAACATCAATACCCACTAACCACCAATGTAAAGATAAATAAATAAATCGAAAAATAAAAGAAAAAAAATGTTGTTGAGTAATAGAAACAGAAAAATAGTGAAGACAAACTTATCCAGAAATAAAAAGTAGCTGCAAACTCTACTTTATATTTTATAATAATAAATATACTTTATTTTAAAAATATAAAAAAAATAAAATTAATAAAAACCTTAAGTTTCAACTTATTAATAAAGTAGCATGCAGAAAATAAATACAAGCTTCTGTTTCTGAAAGTTTATTATAATACAACTTTACTATTTCAATTTAGTTAATAGTTTAAGACAGAGATTAGAAGAAGAAAAAATCCTTTGCATTTTGAAGTTGTGTTTCTGCTTAATAAAACATAATTATTGCATGCATGTTATTTAGCCCAAAATTTATGCAAATAAGTAGAAAATGAATCACGAAGATAAATATGGATCCTACAAATCAGTATTGATACTATCTAAATAAAGCTCTGAATATACAATTAAAGCATTTTTCTTATTGATAGACAAAATCAAAACTATCTGGTAATTAAGAATTTATATACATAGTGCACGGGCTTTAAGAATTAATTAATATTAAACAAGTGTTAAATTGAAACTATCGAAGATAAAAGTCCAAATACAAAAAGTCTAAAATAAAGTTTTCCAATTAACTCATTTGATTGAAACACTGTGAAACTAGTAACAAACAATAAATGCAAAAATAAAACTCTCCTCTTGAGATATTATAAGAATATTAGGCTTCACACAATCATGTAATACCAACTTAATACATATATTCAAAGTGTTTTTCTTTTAGTCTTGACAACAAAATAGCAAAAGAAGAAAAGGACAAACTTCTCTTCCTGTAAAAGATGTAACCAAATAAACATCTGTAAGCAAAACAAATTGATCACTACATGCAAAAGTCACAAATAAAGTACAAGTGTTCTCATGCACAACACTTTATCTTCAACATTCAAGTAAACTTAGTAAAGTGTGAATCGTATCTCTACCAGTACACAGGCAAAAGAAATTGAGGAGATAAATACAATAAGCACTGATTTTAAATAAACCACCACTCATCTTATACTTGCAAGTGGTAACATTAAAAATCAAGTAACTACCTCAATTAATAGAGATATTACAGAACTAAGTATGGATTGCTATTTCACAGCAGAGAATTCTGGTGAATTTGGGTGAGAATGGTTTATAGCACAGTATGCTTCTGCTACAACCCTCACCAAACTACACAGGTAAGATTCTCAATCTATTCTCCAAAGGACCATATGCAATATCCAAAATTAGATTTAGAGTTAAGAAAATCAGCAGAATAAAGGAAATAATCTTGACACCTTACTAAGATGAAATCTAATAACATTTGGAAGATAGAGAACTTTCCTGAGCTGAACAAGGGAAAAAAGGCATACTGCAAGAAGATGAGAAAACAAAATATTTCTTAGGCACATCCTTCTAAAGAAAATCCAATGCATCAATTGATAAAGTATAGTTTGAGATCTTAGTTAAGCTTACAATTTTTAATAGTTAAGCTCTTAGCTTTTATTCTTTGTCTTCACCCCTTTCAACTGGTTTGACAATATATAATTTTATGAACTATCGATAATCCAAAATCTTCTATAGTCATTAATTTAATTTAATTGGAAAATATGGGGAGCAAAGACAATTCCCTCCCTTGGAACAATAAATGAAACGAAGGATGCAACGAAAACAAGTGGTATTACCTGACATATATCTGCTACTGCATATATAGTTTATCCAAGGTTGTTGCAACTGAAAAACCGTTGGTTTTCCACATTAGTCTAAAGCTGCTATTATGTATAATTTCACTCCTTTGAATCAAGATCAGTCATAATTAATCTCACAATGGAATTTGAAAACAACATGCATTGGTTATTAGAACAGAGCAATGAGCAATGAAACGAAAATACATTGTTATAATAACAATTACCTTTGGATCCACGAGAGTAAAAAGGCAAAATTGATTCTGTAACGGGAAAACACACTTTCGGCGAGTTTCTGAAATTCTTGAACAAGTCGAACACGAACTGATTGTCGCACCAACTCAGAACTTCCCGTTGAAGGGATTATTGCTGAGATCTAACTCAAAAAGGAGTTCCAACTATTGGAGATCCACATCGACTAGAGATTAAAGTCTTTCATTATATATAAGTGGATGCGAACCTCAATCTCATGAGCCGGTTTTATGGGGTTGAGTTAGACTTAAAGTCCACTTCATAATATGATATCAGAACTCGTCTTTGTCCACACTGTCGACACCTGTTCTCAAACTTGAGATTCATGTATGTGTTACTTTCCTTTTTTATGGTTTTCGTTCTTCCTTATTTTTCAAACCTTTTATTTCTTGTAGAGAGAAGAGAACACAATACAGTGGAAAAAAATTTGCAAAATAAAGTCTCTGTTCTCGTTTTCAACACACACAACAAAACTTCCTCTTTTCCTTTTTATTTAAGCAATTAAAAAATGTAACAATTTTTTTGCACAATGAAAACAACATTTAATGAAACGTTTAAAATAATAAGTATATACCATCTATTTTAAATGTTTTTAAGTATTAAAAAATATTTGTAAAAATAGGAAATAAAAATATTTCAAAACTAAAACTTTTGTTCTGGTCATGTACTTTAAGCTAGAACATTTATTAGGATTTGAGTCTTATTCTCACTTGTGTTTGCATAGTGTATTTATAATTGGTTACTCCTCTAATAATTACAAATTTGGGGTTTATGATCCCTTATTTTCTTCAAGCTATTAATTTGTTAATTATAATTATAATTATTATTATTATGTTGATTTAGTTATTTGAAAGGTAGTAGTAGTTCGAATAAGTTGTTATTAATAGTCTAGATTCATTTCGTAATTTATCTTTTGATAATGAATAAGTTTGTTTATTATTGAGAGTTTTTGGATTATACATCATTGTCTCTTAATAATAATAATAATATATTTCCTTGAATGAACGCAACAAAGTTAACGATTCAAATGCAAGAGATTGTTATTATTGGATTTGCCATGGACTTAACTAGAGTAAAACAAAGTACAACAGCACATAAATAATATTTGAACATGGTTTCTCCTACTTCTCAAGAAACCCAATATGAAAACACGTGTGCGTTTGATAAACTTTATGAACCCTATCATAATCTTACAAGCCACTATATTTTTCATCAACTAACATCCAAATTGTGTATATTGCTGTTGTAAAATGTAAATTAGGTATAAGAACAATACTTTTTTATAACAAACTAAAGTAACACCCATGTTTTGCACTGGCAGGGAAAAGAAAAGCAATTTTCCCATTGAAAGCAAAACTGTTGTGGACTCATGCTTTTAAAAGTCACAATCATTTTTTTTTAAGATGAGACAAATTAAATATGGTATCACCCATGTAGAACATAATTAATTCAAAGTTATTGTAGTTTTAATAAGTGGGTTTTTAAGTTTTAGTTTTAAATGTTTAACTATATTAAATATTTATATTTATTTACAATAATCCAACTTAATTCAATTTCTATAAAAGTACATCTGCAAAACTCTTAATCAATGCGGGTAAGTTGGTTTGAGTTTGTATGAGGAAAAATACACAATTCTATTTGGGCTACTTTGGTTGAATTTTGAACCTTTTCTATTTGGAGCTAATCCATTTAGTTGACATTGTTAAAATTAGGTCACTAAAATATTTTCTTTTGTTTACTAAAATACTAAAAGCAGTCAAATATTTCCATCTGAAATCATGAAGCCAAGTACTATTTTATACACAATTTCTACCATAAAAAAGCCTTTAGTCAATGTTTATAAATCCCACCAAGAAAATGGCATTAATCCTATAAGAGAAGAAATATGGGTGAATCAAATAGAATTCACGTCACATTCAGCGTTGACACAAAATGAGAAACAATAAGCCAACCATTTGATTTCCTTACGAAATTAACGTTGAATATTTTGGAAATTCATCAAGTCCACTTAATTCAATGAACATGTAGATATTTTGACAGCATCTTATTGTATTGTAGAAGATATTGAATAAGTAAGTTGCATCATTGGATTATAAAAGTTTATTAGTATAGTAAACACAGGCGTGAGTTTGGTCAATCCTTGGATTTTATATGTTTGAGTTTGTCCATATCAATTCTTGGAGTTTATCAATCAACATAATCCATGAAAACAGGGAGCCTGTTATGTTATGCACAAAAACAGAGTATTGTTATTTGGGCTGATAATGACCCAAATTTCTTAAACCATTATTTATAGAACAGGCGTGGTCACAGTGCTACTCTACAACCTAAATTGACCCTTAAAATAAGAAACCAATTACATTTTCCATTCCAGGGCCCCACCCCCAAAATCAAAATCACAATTATTTAATTTCACAGTGAGAAATTTATCAATCCTTTCAAATCCACGTTTCCCTTTTTTTTACTACAGTTATTTTCACCTCTTATTCATATGCCCAAAACTCCAGAAGTAATCATCCATACCAAATCTTCCAAACCCAACAAGGATCTTTCAAGCATTAATGAATAACTATTTTCCAAACAATACATCAAATTTTGACTTCACATCAAAGAACAAACATGAAACTTTAATATAGTTGAATGCCAAGATTTAAGAAGGCCCCACCATCAGCAGTGAACAATTTCCTCTGTCGACTAAGAAAACAGAACAGAAGATAGATGCTGACCAACACATATCCAATACAGCTACTAAATTATTCTAAAAATACAGAGGAGATCATAAATTTAGATGTGTACAAAAATTTATAAAATATAATAAACATTTAAATCGCCGTCATAAATTACTTTTTCAATCACTTTTTTTCTCACTCTAACATGTAAAGTAATTACACAATTTTTTAAATTAAAAAAACAATAATTTATATTTATTTTTAATTTTTAAATTATCACTTTTTTTTATAATTTTTATGAATATGGTGGTGATATATATATATATATATATATATATATATATATATATATATATATTTCCTGGAAAGTAATTCTTGAACGTCTTTTATTTCCAAGAAAGGCGTATTTCCCTTGTTTTATTTCATTGTCATGATAAAGATGTAGGAAAGGCGTATTAAAAGTTGATTATTTACTATAATGTTATAAATCTGATTTAAAGCATTTGAAAATTGTGAAGTATTGGTATAATAATGAAATAAGAACGTTTGAAGTTAAAATATTGTAGAAATATGATCCGAAAGAGAAACTTGTTTATTAAGATATCGGAAGTTGTGGATATAAGATGCCTGGGAAATATAGATACTAAAAAGAAAATAAAGTATCCGAGGGTGAAAGGGGTGTGTGAGTGAGTGGAATCGTGATGAAAAGCAAAAGAAATAGTGAAATAGGGTATGGAAAGAAAGATATATAATTTAAGTAGAGAATTGCACTTTACACAAAGTGTGTGTTTAGTCTTGACATGGGGAAAAGGTTAAGTAATACTAAAAACTGAAAAGCTCCTAACTAATATAGGTCATCCAAACAAAACAAAAGATGATGAGTCAAAGTGGTACAAAACATTGGAGACCCACCAGATCCCTTCTTCTAATGACCATATCCTAGATCGCACTTCGGAACGCACAATTCCGAACCCTTCCTCACTGTTTCCCCCATTTTTCTCTTTTTGGGGTACACACCTACACCCTAGTACCAGTAGAAGTAGCTCCATAAAATTAATTCTAATTCACACCCTTCCCTCCACATCACTGGTGGAAACCATCAAAGGCCCGCTGCGGAATGGGACCAGCCGAAGCCCACGGCCCAATGGGTATGGGCCGACCGTGTGTCTGGGCCTGGGCCATGGGATGATGACGTGTGGCGGCATCAACGGCGGAGGACGGAACAGCCACCCGCTCGCAAGATGGGCACATAGTGAGTGTGGTGGGTGGGGTCATTTGCATGTAAAACTGAGGGGAAAGTTTGAGTGCTCTAAGCTCCTGAACTTCCTTCTGCAACCTTCTATTTTCCTCCGTCAGATTCTCGCAACACCTTTTCAACACCTCGCAATCCACCTCAGTCTGCTTCAGTTTAGTCCTGAAATTAATTTCACAAGGAACACGTTTAATAAAAAATAAACTTTATATTAAAACCGGTTATTATTTCGTGCTCTGTATAATTTGTAAACTAACCTTGCCCTCCGGTTCTGGAACCACACCTCAACTTGTCTTGGTAGAAGGCCTAGCTGTTTTGCCAGTGCCAGCTTTTGCTTCTGCCAAATCATTAAATTAATTAACGTTAGCAATTTTGTTTTAGTACTACAGAAAATATAATAACTTATTAAGGTGGTTTTCTGTTAAGCATACCGGGTTGAGGGTATTGTGCTCTTTGAAACTTTCTTCAAGAATAGCTGATTGGTCTTTGGAGAGTCGGAGTTTTTTCCTTGAGGTTTCGCCGTCTTCTTCGTCGCTGATTCCGCGGGAACACGCTCTGTTCATGTCGTGTTCTTCACCGTTGGGTTCTCGCTCGCTCCGCTTTCCGCTCACGCTCGAGACGGTGCTGTTCGGGGACGAAACTCCCGCTTCCTCTTCCATGTCCACGGCCGAAGGTAACCGATTCACGTCGATTCCGCGGAGGAAAGATCGGGTTTCGCCTCTGCATGTGTCCGAGTTTCGATCTGGATGAACACAAAAAAAAATGATTAAATTTGAGGGTCATGCATATGGGGACAAAAAGCGAATGAAAAATAAAGCTTGAACAGATGTGGAGAGAAAGGAAATAAAGAGATAAACTTGAACAGATCTGGAACATTATAAGCATGGAAATAAAAAGGAAAAAGGTTTTATTTTTGGAAAGAGGAGGAATTTTAGGACATACCCGAAGAGGCGAAAGGGTCGTTCCAAGAGGGTTTAAAAGGATTTGAAGCCGAAGGGGAAGATGAATGAGTTGAGGAGGAGATGAGTGTAAGATGTTGAGGATTTGGGATATTGTGACGGAAGTTGAGGCTCAGACTCAAACCCAAATCTTCCTTTTGAACCATCATCTCTAGCTTTATAAAATTTAGCGGCTGAAGAAGTTGGGTAGAGAGGGATGTAGTTTGAGCTCGAGAGAGAGAGAGAGAGAGAGAGAGAAGGGGATGATGAATGAATGAATGAAAAGCAGGGGAGTTTTGGAGTGGGAAGGGGGGCCGTGTGGGTTGAGGTTATATAGAAAGGAGAGAGAATGGGTGGGAGTAGTGTGTAAGTTCAATGATGACTTTATGTCAGCAAGGCCAGTTATCTCAATCATGACATTTGCCCCCAAAATAATACAACCCACCTGCTTTCTCTCTCTTCCCCTCCTTAACCTCTTTATTCTTTACCTTTGACCATTTGGTAAATAAACTCCACTTTATTATAACTTTACTTTCACACTCTCATCTTTTTGGATAACTTTCACGCCATCTTAAGTTTCCACCATTGGATAAGTCCCACTCCACAACACCACAACTAATTCCATTGACCGCTGAATAATAATACCACTCAAACATTATATCAAAAATTCCTACACTATAACATACCATCTTTTTCTTACTGTGCCCTAAATACGTAACGAAACCAGTAGTGGAGCACAACCAGGAAAAACACACGAAAACGATATCCCCTTTTAAAATTTGAATTCAGAAAAAGAAGTTTGTTATTTCACACTAATGAGCCATCAGGCAGAGAAAGAAGATTTGTGAAAGGTTTTGTGATAGGACGATAACTATATACATCACATCATTGTTCATGTCACATTTTTTGGCTGACGAGACTGGTTTTCCTTTTCTAAAGTTTTCGTAGCGAGGGTGATAAGACATGTGCAATGTTATAAAAGTAATAAATGAATAGTGGTTTTATTTTATGAATTAAGGAATGTGGGTAAGTTTATGAGGAGTTTGATAAAATTGTAGAAAGGAAAATAAATGGAGTTAGGTTTAGGTAGGATAGAGTGTGGGGTGGCAAATCGCAAGAAATCTTGAGCATTTAACAGGGTGGGGCAGGTGGCACCTGAAGATTTGGGCCAGGAGTGAAATGAGTTGCTACATCAACGGCTGAGGTAAAATGTCAGAGGTAGGAACAGGCATGATGAGCATCATCCCTGGACATCCATCAAAATCAGCACAGCCAATGGTCATGATTGGAACCAAACAGATAACCTTTTCATTATATTTGGGTTGTCCCTCGGTGGGTCCCTATTATCCCTTATCCTACGCGACACACAAATCTCCACCCATGCGATCACCACGAGGGTCTTCCCCCCAGCCAACAACGTCGCTTTCCCTAACTTTTCCTTTTCTTCTTCTTTCACACCCTGTGCCCTGTCACTCTTCAAATTTTTATTTAAATCAAAACAAAACACACTACTTCATTTCTTTCTTCCTCCTTTCCCACGCACACCGCCCGCGCGTCCCACCAAAACGCTCCTCCTCCTTTACCACCTTGCTTAAATCATCACACAATGCTTCAAATTATTCACTTTTTTCTTTTTTCAATTTTTTATTATTATTATTGTTATGAGGATGGAGTTACGAAAGTGAAGAAATAGAAAGGTGAGAGATAGAGGAGACAAGTGCGATTGGTATTCACGTGGAGCGAAAATGAAGAAAGCGTGGAAGAAAAAACCTGCCCCCAACTCACACTCACATGAACCAACATGCCTCTGCACTACACGTGCCACAATACCTTACGTCTCTTCTCTCCTCCCTCCCCCTTTTCACCATTTTTACTATTAAACTATGTTATACGTTTTTACACTTTACATACATTTTTTTTAAAATAAATTCAAATTTTCTTCAACACTTCATAAATATACAATATCTGACTTTTCAAAACCAAAATCCATTTGGTAATGTACCAAAATATAACCTGATGTACAAAACATTTAATACTCCAACTCATCTAATCAATTTTTTACATAAAGATTTTTTTATGCGATCACATCCGTCTCATAACTAGTTTGCTTTTGTTGATGAATATATCAACAATGTTCTAATAAAAATTGTCATCATTTAGAAAAATATTTGAGAAGAAAATAGCCTACAATAAACTTAATATAAAAACTTTATAGTTTAATTCAAATTATGTATTATGCTTTTTTGTTATTTTCGATATATTTTTCTCAATTTGTTGTTTTCAGGTTGTTGTTTTTTATTTCTCATTCTGCGAAAATGGTATGATTTTCAAGTTAGGTTTTGAACATTAAATTAGTAATTAATGTTATTAAACTTTACCTTGAATTTATTCTTTAAGTATATATTTATATGCAATTATAATGACATAATGACATGAACATTTATAGTCTTCTTTAAATACCATACTCTTTTTAATGAATAATTTAATATTATTTAACAATTTAATCTTTAATTAAAGAGGATTAACAAAAAATTGTCACACCATCATTAAAGTTCGTATAGTAAGACTAGTGAATAAGTTTCACAGATCCAAATATCAAATATATTGTTCTCAATCGAATGAATAAAACATGTTAAAAGATTTAGATATCATACGGTACAAATAAACATCTGTTATGAGGTTAAGATCTTGAACGATACATTAATAAACCTTCTAATCCAATAGTTAAAGGTTTGTGTTCTTAATCTTTGAATTATAAAAAAAACTTCTATTATATTAGTGAAATAACACAATTATTTATAATTAAAAAAATTGAGATAAAAACATCAAAATATATATTCCAAAAAATATATTTCTTTTTTTTATATGTATTATTTGAATAAATTTTTTAAAAAATCAACCGCTAAATCTCTCAAATTTAAAAAGATATTTTAATTATAAATAATATATTATAATCAATAGTCACGTATTTTCTTATAATGAAAGCATAACTTACTCCTTAATTTCAACTTAAGAATTTATGTCTTCTTAACTTCATAGCTTAAGAGCATATTAAAGCTCTCTATGCTAGCTTTTATTTGTCAAAAGAGTAATCCAATTAAAAATTTTAAAACCAAAATATCCCTCAAACGCTACACTTTCATTAGAGTCCAAATTTGACTCCTTTCAGTCTCATTGGACCTAATTATGATGTGTGGACTATAAGAGTTAATTTCACCACAACATTATACCATCCTCTTTTAACATTACTACAAATCAATAGTAACATTAAAACATAATTTAAATCTCAAATTATAATTAAAGTAATGAACAATATCAAATATACTCTGCAAAAATAACTGAAATACCAAAATAATTGAACTAGTTAAAACCAAACAAAATTAAAAAATAAGAATAGTTCCAATCATATCAATTATGTAATGAAAAAAATGAATGTCATAAATATGAAAAAATATAAATAAAATTTTTCAATCAATTACTTACCAAGTGGATATCTTCTAATAATTGGTCCCTAGATAAACAATCTCAAATATTTAAAAGAAACTAATATTATCTTGTAATTTAGTATCTTCCCAACTTATATTTATTATCTATATGTCTGTCAATATCCATTCACAGTTATGAAAATAAACCATTAGACTCAAATTCAACTCAACAACTGCGTTTAGTTTTTTCTTCGAAAACATTTTCCGTCACATTTAAGTTTTTCTTAATTTACTAACCAAGAATGTTTGGTATATATGTGTTTCGTAATGAATAATGAAAGAGAGAAAAAAAGGTGAAAATTTGATGGAAAATTAATACGTTATCATTATTGCTTTCGCACTTCTTCTTCACGGCTTTTTTTTACACAATTCTGTCATAGAAATAGTCAAGTATTATTAAATGTGATACTTCTCTCTACAATAGCAATTTAAATTCTATAGCACTTTAAGACACTTTGTTTTAGTACAGAAAAAATCAAGAAAAACCAGATGTTACCCTTATTTGATTGGAGCAAATTGGTCAAAAAGAAATGACAAAATTCTACAGTTTTATTTTTTTCTCGTTTCGTTCAATAGAGACACAAAAACACTGTTTATTTATTTTTTAATGTCCTCCTGTCTATTTATAATTTCATTTTTTAACACGAACATAATTATCTATTTTTTTATGTGAAACATAAAATCTACTAGGATAAATTTAGATATAGTTCCACATATATTTGTATTATTTTTATCCCAAAGTTAGAGTGTTACATCGATAACTTGTTAATACAAGTCTGAGTTAGGGAATAATAGAATAAATAACGCCTAAACAAATGTAAAAAATTGCCTATTAAATTATGTTCAAGGCATTTATCCCCATTAAAGTATCCATATTTAAAAAAAAAATACAACTTGAAATATTCTAAAATAATAGAAGTATGTATTGGGACACAAAATCAAAATGAAAAGTTTTAAGTTTTCATTAAGAAGTGAAAACAACAAATAGTAATATTTTTTAATACAAAAATATGAATTAATTAAGAACAGAGGGAGTATGATTTGTAATGTTAGAGATACAACTCTATCGTAATTTCAGAGAATACATTATACACATCCGTCGTTTAACCATTGTCTTAACCTTATATTAAGTGATATAAAGCCGTTTTCAGTGATGTTTTTTTAAATTAACTAGTTCTTAAATCGTTATCAATATTTATTGATTTAAGGTGAAATGAAGCAATAGTAAAATATTTAATATTATAAACTAAACAATATTAAACCAGAAGAAAATACAGAGTAGTGAAGTTTTAAATTTACATAAAAAGTTAATTTCATTTTACAATATAAAAAAATAATAAATGATTATACAATAACAACCTATAATTCTACATATAGATATTTATTAGTTTTTTAGTATTTGAAAATTTTATTTTAATATTAATTTTTTTTTGAGGTTGTTAAAGAATAAAATCTTGTAATGGTTTATGTATTCTTTGGGTTATCGATTAAATTACATGTATATTATTAGGATATCTTTGCTCAAAGATGTCTAGGAACTAATTAAGGGTTTGAAGACTTTTCTTTTTGTTAATCACCCAATTTGTCTATTTCACTATAACTTCTTTTTCATAGTCTTAGACTTGGAGATTGTGTATCCTCCTATTTTCACTAATATATATATATATATATATATATATATATATATATATATATTATCTCAATTTCTAGAACTTGAGACTATAGAGACCCTACTTTCCTAGTTATTGACTAAGTTTTCTACCTTTTACTATAAATATCATAAGCTGATGAAGTCTTGTACTTTATTTTTTGGCTTCATTTATTGATGAGAACTAAAAAGCGTGGATGGACAAAAAGCCAGAGAAAATACATAAAACAAAAAAAAATAGAATAATAAAATATTAGTTTAAAATAGTTTTTTTTTATATTGATTTTACAAAATTTGCAAGCAATTTTTTACTTGGGGATACCAGTGAATCAACTGCTTTCATCAAATAACAAAGGTTTAATCCGATTGTAATAGTTATAGTTTAAAAAATGTGGTGGTAATAACATTTTCAATAATTTATAAAAAAAAAAAGCAAGTATAAAAATCTGAATACTGTTTAGCCGTACAGAAGAGTTGGTAGAAAAATGAATTTAGTTTTATTAAATGAATAAAAAATATGTTTGAATAAAATTTGAATTTTGAAGATAAAATATGTAATTGAAGTAAGATTATTTACGCAATTAAAACTATCTAAGGAAGATAGAACAGTGCAGGAGTTTGGTCTAATGTAAACAAAATCGTGGGTGTCATGCTGTCCCTTCACGCACCGACACCTTCCTTATCACAATCATTTGAACACCCCTTCACTCTTCCAAATTCTCCACCACCCTCTCCGAAGGCGCGTGTTTCTCACCTTACCATCATTAATAATGGTCGTGTGAGTTCACATTTGTTTTTTGATTTTGAAGTAAATTCTTCAGCACTGTAACTTGTGAGTATTTATGAGTTAGCACCTTCGAGATCCTCTTGTGTGCAATTATTCAAAATGTGACTTTGATATACAATCAATTAATTGTCTGTTTGGCATGCTTCATTAATACAATTGAGTTTGCAACTTACAAGTAAGACCCTCCCCCATAGGAAACGGAAAGCTTTTCCACCTAATAATTGAAAACGCCTTATCCATCACAAATTTTGTACTACCATATTGCATTTCAAGGAATTAACCAGACTAGAAACAGTGTGCTCATTACATTCTTTTCGAATTATTCACAATTTTAAGAAACATTTCACACCAACAATTAACATTACTGTACACTCATTAAATACTCCTTCATGATATTTCACCAATCCTTTTTTGACAAAAAGAATATCTACACATTTCAGTGGGAAATACAAGAAGGACATTGATTATAATGACAGAGACCACTACCTTATTAACTTATCTACCTATATATCCCGCTTTAAAATTCGAAAAAAGTGTAAGATCCTCCTACACTAATACTTTGGGAATCAAAATAACTATAGAATAGTTTAAAATATATGTTATTGACACAAGTCACACCTAACTATGCCCAACTTTGATTCAACTCCATTCACAAACATCTGAACCATAGCTCAAGTTAATATACAATTTTGGTAACCCTCGCTAGCTTAAATTCTGAAGTTGGCATGGGGAAACATCAGCTTTAATTGACATTAAAAAGTTTAAGGATAAAAAAAATAGTTTTAGAGTAAAAATAGTATAATTAAAATGATATCTAAATATTTTATTATTAAATTTAAAATAATATATAAATAAAAATTTAGTTATTCATATTTTATTTTTAAAAAAAATTATTGTGTCTCTAAAAATTCCATTTTATTTTTCTCTGTTTTATTTTTAAGATTATGACATCCTCGCTCATCAGTTTGACGATCGGAGTACGTCATTAGACTCCTGACAACAAAAACTACAAGAATGTCCGATCAGATCAGAGTACGCCATTAGACTCTTGGCAACAAAGACTACAAAACTGGTCGATCATAATCTCTGATAGAGGAAGTTCACTTTTGTTTCTTTTTTTTCTTTTTCTCACCATTCTCTATGAGATTTTGACCTCCTTGCTTATCAGTTTGACGATCGGAGTTTTTCATTGGACTCCTGGTAGTGAACTCTACGAGATTGCCCGATCAAAATCTCAGATAGAGTAAGTTGATTCTTGGCTCCTTTTCCTTTGACTTAGCTTTGATCTAGTTAGGTTTGTCTTTAGTTTAAACTTGCATGTGATGCTTTTATCTTCGTAAATAGTCCCTGTTAGCTCAGGGTCCTAGTGCAGGTTAGGCTACCCTTGAGCTTTTGGTAGTGTGGAGCTCTTATAGAGCATCTGCTCAAGTTTAGGTAACGGAAATTAGTTTTATTTTTTTTTAAAGAGAATCTTAGGTTAGAAGATCTCGATGTGGGGGATGAATATATTGACTGAAATGGTTTCTTTTACCATCACCAATTCTAATTTTTACTTGTAGGATTGTCTCTTTTGAAAAGGAAAGTAATATATTGACTGAAATGGTTGATTTTGAATATTTTATATTGATTTTAAGGTGAATAAGTTGTTGAAAGTGTTTGTGATTGAGAATTGAAAGTATTTGAATGATAATATAAGTGAGTTGAACTGTTTTTGAATATTTTGTTGAATCACTTAAATGAGATGTTTGATGAGAAGTGGTTGTTTGATTTTAGAATGAGTATTATGACATATGCAAGTCTTTAAATGCTAATTTCAATACACGAGTCTTCCTGAAGTAAAATCGAGTGTCTGAGTATGTGAGTCAGTAGAAATCTAACATGAATAATGTGGATGATAAATGTGATATTCACTTGATGATTTTGTGCAAATTATGAGAATTTGATGAATTATGTGTGTTTTTAAAAATCAATTTTATATTAGAATTCTAAAAAATAACTAGTTGACCTTGTGCTTTGTTTTGTGTTTGTTTTTTTAAAATTTGTGATGATGGTATTAATTTACACTGGAGCAAATAAAGTTGCATGTGATAGAACTTTCCAGTGAGCTGTTAGAAGAATAAATGTTTTATTTTGAATATCTTATTTGTATATATTAAATTCACATAAAGAAAGATATCTTTTTGAGATACAAATATAAATATAAAAAAATAGTATATATTTACATGTTAATTAAATATTATATTAATAATATATTAATATATTAATAAATATCGATAAAAATAGAAATGTTACATATCATAATCATGAACTAAGGAAAGTAGAAATGGTAAGAAAGATGGGTGGTTTGATGAGTTGTGAAGGTATAGGTAGTAGAATGAAGGTGATAGTAGATGGGAATGATTAATAAGGAGATTATAGAGCAGAGTAGGAAGGGAGGAGGAGTATTATTTATTGTTAAGTGAATGCATGAGATGTCGGGTGATGATTAAGAGTGTCCCCACGAGTGCGTGGTAGCTGTCCCACGTGTTCCCTGCCATTGGGCTGGGTCTTTCCACAAACCCCAATAATGGATCTCTCCCTAACTTCTTAAATCATAACCCTCCTTAACGGAACACCCACTACCCGACAACATACACACATCCATCATCTTTCTCTTTCCTCTTCTTCCAACTTCCCCTTCTTCCCTTCCCACTACCCTCACCTTTTCCACCACCACCATTCTCAACTCTCCTCCACTATATTATATACATTAATTTTTTTAATTAACAATCAAAATCAACAACAATTTATACTTAACTTACATTCTTAATGTAAATCTCTATTTTACAATAAATTTAATACTTTGCACCACTTACTTTAACAAATTTAATAACTAAGTCATGTATAGTACTGTTTATTCTTTTTTATCTACTCAAAACGAACTCAACCCGAATCAGTAATATCTTTGCCATGTGATTTGCACGTGAATTTAGGTAGCTTTCCACTTCCTTTTCGACTTTTGTCCCGTTTTCCCTGTCCTAACTAGTTCTTGGTAAAACAAATAAATCTTACTCTATTGCTTGAAAAAGGTAAACGTATCAAAAATATTCCAAAGCCAAAAGCTTTATAATAACTCGGATGTTTTCTTTATAGCTTGTTTTTAAAAAATAAGACGTATCGTTTGAGACAGTGAAATTAAAAAAGGAAGCTTTATTGCGTCCAAAAATAGGAATAGTTTAATCTGTGTAACCTTTTTTTTATCGGAATATTTTTGGTATTTATTTATTTGAGAGTATGGTATGGGTTGTTTAAGAAAAGAAAATGTTTTGGGGTGAAAGAAGTGGCGTTGTCACAAGGCACCCAATAATTGGAAGTGTCGATCGCAGAAGAAGTGGAGTAAGGGCCCGAGTTTTCTTCCTTGGGTCCGTACACCGTTCCATCACATGTGATTCGCACGTGAATTCCGGACCCTGATGTTTCACTCATTGCCATTTGCTATTTCAAGTCATCTCCAATGACCATGTTGCCCCTCTTTTTTGGATTGCCTCCATTCTTCAATCATTCATGCTCCTCAATTTCCTTCTTCTCTTCTTTCTTTTTTTCAACACATTTTAAATCTATAATATTTTTCAAAGATAAAACATATTTATACTATATAAATCTACCTAAATCTTATCTATTAAACTTATTTTATAAAGATCCACTTAAATTTAATTTTTATTTAATATAATATATAATCATTTAAAATATATTTTAATAAAAATTTGTTGAATTTATCAAGTATTAAACATCCACACAAATTGTAAGTTTGGTGTAAAATGATATATTAAAAATCTCACAAGATAAATATATTTCATAATATATAAATAAATGAAAATCTCCATTGAATGGTTCCTATGCTATACACTAATGTATAGGTCCCTATGCTGTACACTACTATATATTTCCTATAAATAGAGTGATGTAAATATACATATAAAAACATTTTTTTTCTTTTTTACATTTTTTTTCATCTTCTTACCTGCAATTTTCTTATATCATTTAAAAAATTATAATAACTAAACTGTTTCTTTAAGAAAAAAAATATTTTTAATACAAAACCTGATTTAAATATGTATTAATTGAAGTGATAAATAAATTTTAGCAACATATGAAACTCGTATTTTGAGGGAAGTCTGAGCTTACCATTTACGTGTATATTGAAAAGTGGAGTTATAGTCTAAATAAGTGTAACGAGGAAAGACAAGGCAATGTCAGGTGCATGACTGATTATGTTAATTGCCGCCACTCCTTTTCACGCATTTGTAAGCGCTGCATCATCACTTAACTTCTCACCATCATCATCTTGCTAAGTTAAGTTCTTTTGGTTTTAAAGTTGGGATTATGAGTAGCTTTTATGCACTCTAGATCGTGCTTTTTGTTCCTGCATATTTATTTTTGCGAGTCTTGTGCGCTAAGTTGCCCTTTCAAATATCACAACTTTTCTTTTGGCAACCCTCAAACTCTTTTTCATTCGTATCCTTCACGATGCTACTAGTTATTATTAGGTCATCCAAAGACATCTTTTTACGTCTGTACTTGAGTTATTAGTCATTTCATGTTTCTTGAGACATGTGAAGGCCATTGTGTTTCAAACTTATTTCGTTACAGATGGTATCTTCAAAATTTCAACTGTTTTAAGACACTCCTTTTTAAGAATTCAAAATCCCAACAAAGTAAACCATGCAACAAACATCAAATATGTTATGCGGAGATTTAAGAACAGAACAGAAAAAGGGAGAGAAGAAGAATGGGTATGGAAACTAATGACTGAGACCCAGCGGTGCAGTGACATATTATTGTAGTGGAAAAAATTACTTTAAAAATATCTAACTTAATACATTTTTTAAATCTTATATCAAACAAAATATAAAAGTTTGAAATTAAATGTTTTCCATCTTATTCTATTTCTATTTACATGACTTTCGGATGAAAAAGTTTCCTTAATATTAGAGCGATTTCTTAAGAATATTTATAATAGTTGGTTTCACGTCGATTATTTTCGCTGCATATATACAACATTCTTCCTATGTTATAATCAGGAAAGTAAATAAGGTTTCTTAAACGAGGAATTAAACATTTCTAGATCTAATGTAATGTTAAGTCGCATAATATTCGTAATTTTTCCATATATTAACATGTCGATCAAATTTTCTTAAACAACGAAAATTTTGTATAATTTTTGAAAATTTGTTAGTATGCATTAAAAACCGATTCGGGTTAGAGAGCACATATTTTTATGACAATAAAAGATAAGGATGAAGAGAGAAAGAAAAGAACCATAATTCGTACACGGTAAATGAAGTGAAAAGAAATTATCATTTATCTTATTCTCAAGAGAGACATGTAGAATATATATACATAACTTAAAATAAAAGATAAACTAAAATCACTAGAAAATAGAAAAATTTAACTGACACTAAGCTGGTTCACGAAATGCTTAGTACATATGACAATAAAACAAATAGTGAAGAACATATTATTTTATTAGCCTCCTTAAGTTATGATTGATTTTTTCGCGAATAATAATTGATTTTGATATGCTTTGTTTCAATATTAAAAGAGATTCGATTTGGAATAAGAAACACAAAGGTCTCCTAAAAGATAAGTTTTCCACTGAATTTCACATGTGGTTGAAACAAACATGTGATATTTAACTTTTGAATATCTTTTGGATATAATAACATGTTTCTTGAATTTTTCACGATATAATAGAGTCACCAAGGTAATCAAGGCGACTTGTGAAAAGTCTACGAGTTTGAAGACAAGTGACACAGTCAAAATCACTGAAAGTTTTGAGCTGTAAAATGCTTTGGTTGCTGAAAAAAAAATTCATGTCCAAGAGCTCTTTTTAAATGTCTAATAATTGATTTATTGGGTGGAAGATCAATGATAGTCCAAGTGTGATTGACTTTAATTTTTTTTTATCAACAAAACAAATTAATAAATATGAATCACTTCAGGGGTGATCAAACCCTTATACAATTGCACTTTAACCTCCTCCACCCTCCCAAGAAACACCTACCAAACTGGCAAAACCACTAATACTAAGGTAAACAAAATCTTTGAATGGAGGAAGCTTCGTTATGATCACTTGAGACTTATATGGGATAAGTTGGTTCATAACATTAAGATCATTCCACGTGTCTACAACAATGTCCATCCATATAATCCTCTGTCGGATGGAGATAGAAACAGAGTGAACTAAGCAAGAAAAAACCATGTTGTTGCACCGATTTCAGGTAGAGTAATTTGTGTTAGTTTTAGGTGGTTGAAACAATTTTCCTTTGATAAATTATACTTTATTCTTCCCACGGAAGACAATAATCATATATATGCTCTAGGAGTGATGATTGATTGAGTCAAAATTATAGGAAACCAAGACACTAGTTGAATTTTCATCTCGGTAAGGTAGAGAAAGTTGTGAACAAAGAGTTCTTCACCCATAGTAAAAGAAAAATCAAGAAAGAACCAAGAAAACAAGAAGGCAAAAACCCAAAGGAGTGAATAAGAGAGCTCTAACAAAATAGTATGCAACACATCTATTTAAAAATAGATTTAAATAGCATATTTTTTCCATGACAACAAAAGACAAGGGTGAAGAGATAAAAAGTTGAAAGGAAAAGAATGAGAAAATAATCATCTATCTTATTCTCAAGTGAGAGATGTAGAATATATACATAATAATAATAAAATAAAAAAACTAAAAACGTTTTGAAAATTGAAAAAAAAACTAACACTAAACTAGTTTAGGAAAGACTGCATATGATAGAAAAACAAAACAGTAATAAAACACAAAATTTTATCAAGATTGAATGTCAGTCTAATAAAAAACTATCTATACAACTCTTAAACTTTGAGCTTGAAAAAGTAAAAATAAATATCAACTTTAAATTAATTGCAAGTTGAATGGTACACCACCTTTAAACCTTCCCAAAAAGACGAAAAAGATCAATTTTAAAGGAATCTCATGTTGAGTGATACACAAGTCTTGAATCCAAAAAAATGATGTTACAATTTGTTTAGATTTTACGGATTTTAAACTTTTAATCGATAAAAATATCAATTCTTTTAGCAATTTGTCCATTTACATTACCATAAAAATAATTATATGGAGGAAAGGTATCTATGAACATTAATAAGTATCGGTACTTTTAAAATTTTATGCTATAAAATTTTATTTATAGATAGCTTATATTCACTCGTAGATAGATTTCTTAAACGACAAATTAAAGTTATTGACTAATTTAACGATTTTAAATAAATAAAATTATAATATATTAAGCAGTATACACTTCTATACATTTTATTTAATATGTATTTATGTGATAAAGAGTATAGTTTTCAACTTATATAATGTTATGAATAATCCCTAAATATTTTCAACAAAAATAAGAATAAGAATTTGAAAAAGTAATGGAATATAAAGTGGCGAATAGAAGTTAGATAAAGATGTCATGTGACAACTTTTTCATTTTTTTTATAAGGTTGTGTTTTTGTTAGAAGGAGAAGATCGTGTTAGTTGCATATATTATATATGCGTTGAGATTAAGAAAAAAAAAGGTAGAGAATAGAATGAAAATGGTATATGCATGTTAGGTAGGTAAAACAATTTTTTTGCTTAAACAGAAATAGAAATGTTTGTTAAATTTGAATTTCAAAATAAATAAAATCAATGATTATAGGAATAAAATGTCATAACGCTCAATTATATCATGTAGGGAGGAGATAAATCCAAAAAGGATAACTATCTTCATCTATACGTAAACTTTATTCTCTTAGGTTTTCTTACAAAACAATTGCTAAATCTAAAATGGTTCCTTTGTTAGGCTATATAATTATTCACAAATGGTAAAAATGTTCTCTAATTTTAATTGGTCAAGATTTTTTTTACACTTTTATTTTTCACTGTGGTAGACTTTTTAAAATAACTTATCATATAATTTTAAATTTTTTTTAATCCTAATGATATGTTGATATTAAGTAATATGTTAGTGAGCCATATTAATAAGTAAGATAAGAGTCATTTCAACATGTCTTTTTCTTCTGTCATGGATTTGTCATTGCTGCCTATACCATCATTGATTGTCTCACCGTCATGTCTTCAATCTAAGGTCTTTTACTTTCTCTCCACAATGATTGAAAACTATTTTTTTTCCACGAATTAAACCAACTAATCAATACAATACAATTCTCAATAATTATATTAACTACCCATATGCCATATATAATAAAATATTGATAATTAAACAAAATTTCAAGAAAAAAAAATTAAATTAATTACTAACCTAACATTTTCAATATATTAATACTACAATACAGTGATAAAACAAAATTTCTGTGTATAAACACATTATTAATCTAAGTAAAATTCAATTCAAATACAATAATGTTTTGAATTCAAAATTTATATTTAATCGGGTTAAGATGTTTAATATAGACCTGAAATAATTTTAATTTTGTAAAATATTTTTTTTTAAGATTTAAAATTTGGGGTTTTATTTTATTTTTCTGATTAAGAAACATCTCTAAAAAATCATGAAATAAAAACCAATTTTAGAAACAAAATTAATTAATTGTTATAATGACTAAATTAATTAAAGATCATTTTAGAAACTAAATAAATTTTTTATTTTTAAATTAATTTTTATTATTGTTAAATGTTTTTAAATTAGTATATAATTAACAACCAAAGTTTTTACTATAAATTTAGAAACTAAATAATTGGTAGTTAAAATCTTGATAATTAATTAGATATTAATTTAAAAATTATTTTTTTAATTTTTAAAATGATTTTTAATTTAATTAATATTTTAACTAATTATTTTAGTGTATATAGATGATTTTATTGTATTACATTAAAAATAAATAAATAATAAATGTTATACGTAGAAGGACCCTAGAGTTACAGACAGTAATCTTTGAGAAAATAGCAGTTTGAAGACTGAAGCAAGATTCTCTTCACCGTCTGAATACATGTTGTGGCAAACCCACGTGAATCCTAGTAGACGCACCAATTAATCGACAGACAGCAAATTACACGTGTACATGTCTCTCTGCCCCACGTGCAAACATGGTCAAAGTTTATTTGTTTTTATTTTGCTGGATCTGGTCCGCGGTCAAACTTAACTTTTCCTAAATCACTAAAAAATTATTATAAATAGGGTTTTTAGACATGCGGGGCATTATATTTCCTCCTTTAACAATTATTATATGTCTCACTATTCCTCACTTATCACTTTTCTCTTATCCAACAATTGCTTATCACAAAATCTTCAATTATTACTTCTTCCAAACTTTTCCTTACGCAACCACCCCTTAAATACTACTCTATTTATCTTTATCTATGAAATATTAAAACTCGGTTTTCTCATGCACAGCATATTAATTAATTCTAAAATCCTTTCATAGATTAAAATCATCTACAATTTAAATTATATAATTAAACATTTTAAAAGATACCTTGTATAATTCCTTCCATCTTCTTAACCGGTGTAGGGTGTAGTCGGTCACCTCCGCATCACCAAGGAATCCTCCTTCAGTCTTATTAATTAATCATTAACCATTAAACAAGTGGGATAGCGAGATTCTCCACACGTGCACGTGCAACCATCTTCTAGGAACAGTTGCAAAACCCACTTGGCTTAAGATATTGTTGAGTGACTAAGCCTTGTTAAGTATATATCTGGCCATGTGACCGGCTTAGCTGGTAATCATGTGATTAACGGTTGCACGAATCGTTTACTTGGATGTCTAATGTCGTTAATCCATCATTTAGTTCGTGTCCTGTTTGCACGTACCATTCTTATATTTTAAAAAGTTTGAGTCCACAATATCATTCATTTATAAATGTAATAAATTTTTTAGCTTTTATAATAAGAATATTAAAAATTGCGTGAATGGTACTCTTGATTAATTAAAAAGTTAAAAAAGTTAGTTAAATGAAATGGGTGATCTAATGGAGATGATTGGGTGGTAATTAAATAAGGAAGTGAAAGAGAAGGAGGAAATAGATTTGGCAGATGATATTTTGGTTGAAAGCATGTTCTGTGATGAATTGGTGAAGATTTTATTTGTAACATAATAGGGGAATGACAGAGTATGTATGAGGGCACATGATGGTGCAATGATTTATTTATAAACAAACAAATAAATAGGAGGATATGTGGGGTGTCTCCTGTTTCTTTGTTTCATTGTTATTTATTTATATATGGCTTAACACTAACCCAATCATTTCGTTTCTTGATTCTTCAAATGATGAAAGGTTCCTATGCAATTATATAAAAGTATGTTGTGTTAAAGAAACTGTTCATTCAAGTTCTGTTCAAAATCAACTATATTATAGATTTAGTGAGCACTTAGAGAGGCTTTTTGTTGGGGTAAAACATGGCCTACTTGCATTTTTTTATTCTAGATTCAACCTTAGAGATTAGGCTTCTAGTTTCTTTTGCTTATTTGTTTTGGAATAATTAGAGATTGAAACGTGGGACTTCAGTTTTTTATGGATTGCTTCAAATCCCACCCCAAGTTTCCCACCATTTCCCCACTTCATCATATCTACAACTCTACCCCATTGCGTGCTTACACAATCATTACTTACCTAATATCACTCATATTATTACTATTACTATTAATACAACAATAATGAAAATAAATTTCTATTAATCACCTTCCCATCTAATCATTAACCTATTAACACGTTTCAATTTCTTAAACAATATATTTATGTCACAAGTTTAGTCTTTTGAAACGTAAATATGTAATAAATTTTAAAAACATTTGTTTATACGTTTTTTTTATTAATAATAAAAATTTTAATTACCTTTTTCGTCCCTATATTTATAGCCAATAGTCAATTTGGTACAGTGGTTTTTAAAAAATTCAATTTGATCTCTAAGTTTTTTAAAATGTATTCAAAATGGTCTTTTCTGTTAAATATCACCAAACGGCGTTAAGTGGTGCTTATGTGACAGATACGTGTAAGTTACGTGGATGGTGCAAACAGATTAGTATCATGAACAATTAAGAACTTTGATTTGGACAACACAGCAAGAAAATTCAGAGCAAATAGAGACCAATTTCATCACAGACTAAATAAATGAAGGAAAACTGTGATGTTATAATAATATAAAGGTAAAGTATGTAAAAGTAATACAAAAGATATGTAATACATTAGAACATAAAGCACAAGCAGATTTTTTTCATTAATGAATCCATAAGAGCTACCACAGTTTGGTCCTATAATAATTGTTTTTCAAAATACATATGTTTAGAAATGAGTGAGTTCACCATGGGGACGCAGCTCACCATTGTAACTCACGATCGCACCACAAAATCGAATGAGGGGAGCACACCTCCGAATGGAATCGAAGCAGGGAAGCGCACCACAGAATCCAACCAGGGGAGCAATCCTAGTATCAGAAACCCTAAATCAGAAATTCGAAATCCC
>Ga0123342_1002552_pt1 | contig 30147 bp, 15 predicted proteins | sample Turbeawhitnodule_FD_89960 | JGI IMG/M metagenome (GOLD analysis project Ga0123342, IMG submission 89960) | Root nodule microbial communities of legume samples collected from Mexico - Turtle bean Mexico white nodule | ecosystem: Host-associated > Plants > Roots > Nodule | place: Mexico: Nepantla... | reverse complement strand
TTTAGACTTAGACCTCCCTCTTCTCCCCTTTGTCTGACTTTGCTGACAACCTCTTGCCATCACAAACTCAAAATATTGTATTCAATATTACAAACAATTTCAAACAACCCAAGGGCGAACCTTTGGCTCTTGATACCACTTGTTGGGAAAAAACGGGTAATTTTCCCACTAAAACAAAACCCTAACAGAGCTACCCGACAAATAATATTGAATAAATAAACCGGAATAATAAAAGAGATAAAGAGGAAAAAACACACCAGAAAATTGTTAACGGAGTTCGGCCAATTTAGCCTAATCTCTTAGCACAGCAAAAACAACTCACTTTTATTATTATGGGGGAAGATATTACAAATTGGGATATATAACAGTGAAAGAGAAGAGTTTAGTTTATAACCCTCAAACCTCCTTCCCAAACAATGAACCCACCGATGTGGGACTTGGGATTAAGCCAAAATCAACACCATGACCAATGAATCTTGGTAATTGATCCATTGAATATATTCAATGATGGTCATTCCAAAGTCTTGGCATTATATCTCTCTTGAAGACTATGAAGTTCAACCTAGAAAGTTATAGATAATATTTTCAAGGTATATTGAAAATGTAACAAACATTAATTATCCATTATCTTCTCATGAAGAAGTCTTCCTCTCATTCTCTATATATAGGGAACTTGTGAGGAAGAGATGCAAGCAAGTGAGAAGAACAACATAAAGATAAATGAGAGAGTTGATATCCACCATAGTGAGAGACTAGAGAGATATTGTATTTCATCCTTATTAGATGAGATTAAGTGTTACTCTTAGAGTAAGAGAAACAAATATTGTAATCTTACTTTCATAGTAAAGACTTTAGGGTCTATGTCTTTTCCGGATTAAACAATGGACATGGTGTAGCAAGAAGTAATCTGGGACATGTTGTTAGTGGGGTATCTTCATGGGTGGCTTAGGTGTATATATTAGTAGTTTTCAGCCTATATGGAAATTCAAAATTTGTTATATACTTAGATGAATGTTTGTTGTTGTGGAGATTTTCAGAGATTTTTTCTTTTAAAGTTTGATTGGAAAGTAATCCTCCTTGGTGTGTCCGGCTTTCTAGAATTCATTTATTGTATCTTGACTTCTTAAATCTCATTGGAATAAAATGATGAGAGTTTACTCCAGTTTGGACTCTAAATTGTCTTGCATCTTTCATGAAAGTAATAGGTTTCTTGCTAACATTTAGGTTGATAATAAATTAAATTTATTTGATTCGATACTTTATTTCAGTTGTAAAGTTCGATTGTTTTTAGAAATCATTACAACCTCTCAGAATTTAGGTAGGTTTTGTTAGCATTATGAGATAATGGTTTAAGTTTTGGGAGTAACTTAATTGAAATGTTAAAACTTCATAATATAATAGTGTCTAACATGGTTTATTCAAAAAATAAAAACAAACAAATGTAAAGTGAGTACCTCCATATGTTTGTCCATTTCTATCATAAAAGAAATAATTTGACAATGTTGGTGGGCTACTAATAATGATGCAAAAGACATGCCATGATTGGAATTAAAACACCCGTGAAAGACAACGACTTCCTCAAATTTGACAACTAGATTTTCATATTTTCCCACATACCTTTCATTAATACATAACTCTATTTTCCCATCTTTTTCACATAAACTTTTTATGACCAACATTTCATATACATTCGAAAAAATAATTATTGGTGGATATTTTATGAACTTAAAGGAAATAATAAATAAAAGTGTGTAATGTTTTTTAATTATATTCTATTAAATTCAAAGATATCTCTACCAAGTCCTTTCTATTGATAATAATTCCTCTAAAATAGAACAATGAACTTGTGGGTTTTATTCATATATAAATTTATAAACTTATGCAGAAAGCCGCAAACAAATAGACAAAGTCATAGAAAACATCACTTTTGGATCATAACAAAACACCAAACTCATCCAAACAATCACAGATAAGTTCAGATAATATGAAAACTCATGCATAAACTTCAAGAATATGCAGATTTATCAACTCACATGATAAAAGAAACTTGAATAATTGAATCAAACCCACTTAATTATTGCACTACACTTTTGACTTCAAATCAGAAAATGGTTCTTCATAAACTCTTGAAACTATCATAGTTTTATTTTAGCAGCATTGTCACATGCAGCATCACATAAATAATGCACCTCACAGGTCATCCTAACACAGTTCATTAGTTTGTCTAAACTCACCCTCTGACATCTACAACTTCACAGGTGTCATGTTAAGCATTGTCTTTGCTCTCAGTGTGACTCCAGCAAAGACATATTTCCTACGTGTTTGTCATTTGTAATGTCAAATGTCATTCTCACAAATTATGTGGTTACTTTCTTATATAGTCTCGTGAACCAACAGGACCAAACCTTTGTCATTTCCCACACCAACAAAGGAACAAACATCCAAGCAAATTTTCTTGTATTATTACACTATCCAAACCAAAGTGTATTATTATATTACTTTTATGCATCATCGTTATCTTTTACAGATTTTTTTTTATCAAACAGAAACCGAGAGCTTATCTTTGCCCAACTTTTACACCCCCAGCAAAGTGGTAAAACAGACCACAAATCACTTCTTCACGCATCTATCTATGGGTGGTTTTTGCATGATTGAATTACTAACCTTTTTTCCTGGTCTGGCTTCTGTTTTCGATTGTCTTTATATCATATAGAGGGAAAGAGACATTAAAGAGGAACAAGAGCCTCATTATTTATTTGGAAGCACAACCACCAATTGGTCTTCACTCATAGACACGGTTTCTCAAAGAACAAGCCTTAGAATAATGTCTTGGATCCTTGTAATTCTGTTTCTCAGCCTCACATATGGTTGTGTTTCTGAGGCTAACCATGACAAGAAGCTTCCTTCTGCTTCTGTGGTTGGCACTGTCTACTGTGACACATGTTTACAATTGGATTTCTCAAGAGGAAGCCATTTTATTTCAGGTTCATTTTGCTTCTTCTATGGATGCCCTGGTTCAGTTTCCTATCACATCATGTCATACCCTTTGAATTTGGTGGCTAATGTCTGGTTACTTCCTGTGCAGGTGCCTCAGTAGGTGTAGAATGTAAAGATGGGAATTCAGTACCAAGATTCAAGAAAGAAGTGAAGACAAATGAACATGGAGAATTCAAAGTGCAGCTACCTTTCAAAGTGAGGAAACATGTGAGGAGAATCAAAGGGTGCACTTTCAAGTTAATAAATAGCAGTGAGCCTCACTGTGCTGTGGCATCAGTTTCCACCTCTTCTTCAATGAGTCTGAAGACAAGAAATCAAAGAGAAGACGTTTTCTCAGCCGGGTTGTTCTCATTCAAGCCCATTGAAAAGCCAAACTTCTGTAACCAAATACAAAAAAGTGTTCAAAACTCCAAGCCACATGTTTCTGTGAAACCCTTTTCAGGATTTCCACCAAAAGTTCAAATCACAGTGTTCAAATCCAATTCAGACAAATCTCATTCAAATAAAAACTTAGCTGAAGATTTCTTTTTTCCTCCAAATCCATTTTTTCCACCACCATTGGTTCCTAACCCATTTCAGCCTCCTCCCCTCATTCCAAACCCCTTTCAACCACCTCCTCTCATTCCCAACCCTTTTCAACCACCAAGCCCACCACTCATTCCCAACCCATTCCAGCCACCAAGCCCACCACCGCTCATCCCTAACCCATTCCAGCCTCCTCCAACCCCACATGCACCACTCATTCCCAACCCATTCCAACCTCCACCCAGCCCACCACCATCTTTGTTTCCTCCTTTTCCACCAATAGTAATACCAGGTTTAACTCCATCACCACCACCACCTCCACCACCAGCACCAATCTTCCCTGTTCCTCCTTTCCCTCCACTATTCCCACCTCTATTCCCTCCACCTCACAGCCCTGGCACACCCCCTGCTTCTTCCAAGAATACTTCCCCTTGATTAACCAGATCTTACCACTCATCATGTAAAAATTTCTTAACAAATATTTGTAAAATAAGAAAATAAAAAGAGTTAAAGAGGTGATTTTACCTTATTACTTCATTATTTTCTTCTTTTCATGAATATTTATTGAGAAATTTATCTGATTTAGCTCTGTATCGTGTACAACACACATATGGGTATGGTATAAATAATTAGACATGGAGAAGGATATGTTGAAAATAAAAATGATACATTCTTGCTATATTAGTTATTAGTAATAAATATGAGGATCTTCACATCTTAAAGCTTCAATCTTGTAAATTTCTTTTACTTGTTTGACTTGTATCTTTCAATTTTGAATTGTTCTGAAAATATGCACATTTATAATTGTAATCTATCTATACTACACTTAGGATAGGAACTACTTCTAGGATTTTTTTACACGTGTCACCTCCACAATTTTTCTTCAAAAAATAAATAAAAATTAAAAACGAGTAATCTTTTCTCTCTTGGCTTATTTATTAATTAGGTTATTTGAATTATTTTATTTTCTATTTTTTTATTATTTATCATGAACCCAGGTTAGACGCATAGGGCCTCTAGATTCTCACATAAAAATAAGGCAAGAAAATTGTAGAAGCAAACACTACACTAAGGTACCGTTTACTTCTAGAGTGGTACTGTTCTAGAGTGCGTTTACTTCTAGAGTGGTATTGTTCTAGAGTGGTACTGTTTGCGACGACGGAATTCGAATTCTAGAAAGAGAGAATTTTGGCTCAAAATGTAATCACCTAATTCATCAACGTACGAAATAACATTCCCTAATTACAACGTTTTTTCTTACTAACCTTGGTTTTTGTCTAACTTGCCAAAAGGTATAGGAGATTTTTTTATGGAAAAGAAAGTAGTGAAAGAAGAAGTTGGTAGATGGAAGGAAGCTAGTGAGTTGGAAGTTGAAGCTAGAAAGGTAGAGATTGAAGAGCGTGACATTTGTAAGAAAATATTGTAGGATAGTAGAAATTATTTTTTCATCCCTTACATTTTGAGAGCATACTTCTTTTCTTTTTTTAAATAAAATAAAATGAGATATTTTAAGGGTGTCTTAACCTTTATACAGACATTTTAGGGGTGCCCCAACCCTTATACAGAAAGTGGTCAATGCCAACTTGCTCAATACCTGACTTATAGACATTCTCCAGACTCTAGAAATCACCAAATCAATCCTCAATTAAAAGGAATGGTAAGCCACATCAAAAGAAATCACCATCTACCCTATCCAAGGTCCTTAAAACCAGTCTTTAGTAAAAAAACAATACACATAAAACATCTCCTAATACATCCAAAAGCCCACAAACACATTTACAAATCAAATTCCCTCACCCACAAACAAAACCCACAAAAGTCACTCAAATTGAACTCGTTTTCTTCAAAACCTAAAGAAATCTTACCTGCCTACTAACCTGCCGAGAGCCGCAATACTTGTTCATAGCCTCAACAAATATATACTAGGAGTGGCAATGCGGGCTGGCCACACTGCTATAATGGATGTATGGGGTATGATTTTTTTTACAAAAAAAATTAAATAATTATTTTTTTATTTACGCGGGGAAGCGGACCAACCTGCCCACCCTGCTATTGGCCCAAGCGGGTTGCGGGTTATGCGGACGGTCAAAGCGGGTTAGCGGACTAGACTAGTGAGCCCGCCTTTCCCTTTTTGGTAGCGAGCAGCAGGCCAGCCTGCATGGCCCGTCCCGCATTGCCACCCCTACTATATACCACAAGACCCTGCACCAAAAACCAACAAACCTGATCGGGAGTCACATCCTCTTTTCATAACCACACCAACAATAGAACAAGAACTTCTCTCTGCTTCATAACCCAACAGCTATCTGCCACAAGAACCTGCAACCGTCTTGATTTCATGAAATAAATAATTATAATTTTTAAATTAAAAATAAATGTATTTTTTAAACAATAACATTAAATAAGATTGACAAATTATAATTTGTCTATATTATACTCATTCTAATGGGAAGACTTATTAATCATAAAAACAATGTTGAAGATCATGAAATACATTGAGCGTATTTAGTGTTAGAATTCGCATAATCAAAATGACTTAAAAGTGAATTGAATAATGCTTTTTTTAATTTATTAAAGTATATATATATAAACTAAGTTATACATAAAATAAAATAAAATAATATATTAAATATGTTTTTAGTCTCTCAAATCAAGTTAGATTTATGTTTCATCTTTTAAATTTTAAATTTATTTTTATTCATTATAATTTAAAAAAGGTCTTTCAATTCTTTTGTCCAAACCTCTTTTATTTAGAAACATAATCAAAATAAATAGTTTAAGAAAAAAATATGTGGTTTAGTGTTTGATGATAATAATATAAAATTAAAGAACATTATCATGTAAATAAATCTTCAGTTATTTTTAATATAACTAAAACCTTTAACAGTATTTAGAAAATAAGTTCAAAACAATGTAATTCTTTCAAAAGCTTATACATATAAATAAATCATATAACTTATCTAGTTTCTTATTTTATTTTTTATATTTTTTAATAATAAAATTATATTTGTAACATCATAATTTAAAAGAGAATACTAACAATACACAATAAAATAATAAAAATTTATATGATAAAAATAAAAAATAGACAATACTTTTACTAATTAAAACAGTAAAATAAATAATGGACATGGACAACAAAGATATAGTTTCATACTATACTATAAACTCATTGAAAGGGTCTATACAAAGTTTATAATAATTCAAAATACAAACTTATTCATTCACATCATATATGAATATATAAATATTTATAAAAGGATGGTCAAAAATAAAAATCTTTATTCTTTCTCTGATACCTCTCCTGCACTTACACATATATTTGCTTATGTAATGACTTTTTACAGTAAATGAACCATGTTTTCAGAAGTAATAATATGTCCCTAAGGACGGATATCAAACTCACAAGTAACAGTTGAATATTCAAGTAGAAGATTTGCTAAATATAGAACATAATAATAAAAATTTATTGAAATTTATTGTGATGACAATGATTAACAAGAAAACAAGACAAATAGTTGTTGCTTCAATTAGAAAAATAGGGATTGAGTTATATCTTTCTCACTCTTTTTTGTATTTTGATTAATCATGATAATATGGTGTTCTGTAATTGATATTGATGCTAGTATAAAAATCATTTATATTGATTCCTTGCATATAAAATTATTAAGATGCTTCCTAAACATCGATTAGCATAACTATTTTCACTTAAGTCAAAAATATCATCTAAAGTCTCCATCCAAGTGAATATACATGTGCTTTATCTAGACGTGTTTGATTGTGTTCTTGGATGATTATTGTTTTGATTCAATGTGTAATGATATATATATATATATATATATATATTATATTTATATATATAAGGATAAAAATTTAAATATTAATTTTAATGAATAATTTTGAAGCTAAAAGAAACATAGTCACTCAAATATTTATTAGGAATGAAAAAGTTAGGAAATGTTATTAGAACAAAGAAGACAATTTGATAATTAACTAGAAAAAAATACTTAATAATTTATAATTAATAATTTTTTACGTATATAAATAAATAAATGAATGAGTTATACATATCCTTTTTTTAAATATATGAATATAATTTTATAGTTAAGTATATTTTTAATTGTTAAAGTATATCAATTGATATATACATTAGCCCATACATTCATATTATGTATTATTATATTTATAATTAATATATGTTAAATGTTAATATGGTAGAGTTACGATTTTCTTTTAAAAATTGGCATAAAACATTATTTTAAAATCAAAACATATTTTTAATATATAGAAACTAATAAATAATAAATGTCTATAATAATTAATGTAATGTAAATATAAAATATGATATATATGGTAATTGGTATATGCATGTTATATATTAATAGATATTAAATTTTCAGATTAGTCAAAAAAAAAAAAGCTAAGTAAAAAATGTTATATATCATTACAAGAAAATTATTAAATAAAAATCAATTTTAAGGATAATAAATAATTAATTGTTATATTGGTTAAATTAGATACTATTTTAGAGGTTAAAAAAATATTGATATCTAAATTAGTTTTTAATATTGATAAATAGTTTTTAAATTGGTATCTAATTAGCTACCGATATCTTAACTACTGACTTTATAATCTAAACCATTGGTAATTAAAATCTTGGTAGCTACTTAGATACCAATTTACAAGCTATTTATCAATAATAGAAACTAATTTAGATACCAATATTTTTTTTAATCTCTAAAATAATATCTAATTTAGTCAATATAACAGTTCATTATATTATTTATTGTCTCTAAAACGGATATCTATTTAATGATTTTCTAGTAATGAATTTTCAATTTCATTTTTAGAAAAAATAAAAGGAAAAAAAGGAATTAACTTTTTTAAGATGAGAACATTGAATTTTGACATTCTATTTCATGTCCCAATAGTGTGAGAACCTCCTTATATATACCATTATCCTTAGACCTACATTCACAGAAAGTTTATGAGATAACCAACCTTATAACAATGTGTTGGTTTCTTGTAATTTTGTTTCTCAATCTTATATATGGTAGTGTTTCAGAGGTTCAAGACAACAAGTTTTCTTCTGCTGTTGTGGTTGGGGGAACTGTCTTCTGTGACACATGTTCTCAACATGATTTCAACCCCAAAACCCACTTCATTTCAGGTTCATTTTGATCCCCTTTCTTGATGACACTGTTCAACTTTACATATCATATCATATCCCTTAAGGTGTTTGTGGTTTTGACTGATGTTTTGTTTTGTCATGAGTAGGTGCCAAAGTAGGTGTAGAATGCAAAGTTGGTCATTCAATACCAAGTTTCAAGAAAGAAGTAGTGACAGATAAACATGGTGAATTCAAAGTGAAGTTACCATTCAAAGTGAGGAGACATGCAAAGACAATCAAGGGATGCACTTTCAAACTCATTAGTAGCAGTGAGCCACACTGTGATGTTCCTGCACTTTCCACCTCTTCTTCTGTGAGTCTCATTGCAACAAAGCAAGGAGAACACATCTTCTCTGCTGGCTTCTTCTCCTTCAAGCCTATTAGAAAACCAAGCTTTTGCAACCAAAAGCAAAGTGTTCCAAACCCATCTCCATCAGATAAAAACTCAGTTGTAGATACCTTTTTTCCTCCATATCCTTGGCTACCATTCCCAAATCCATTACTACCACCCCCAAATTTCCCTCCAAACCCATTACTACCATTCCCAAATTTCCCTCCAAACCCATTGCTACCATTCCCAAATTTCCCTCCAAACCCATTGCTACCTCCACTCCAACCTTCTCCCCCAATTTTGCCACCAAGCCCACTGCCACCACCCTTGACCCCATATCCAGTGCAACCACCACCAACTCCATTGCCACCAAGCCCACTTCCACCACCCTTGACCCCATATCCAGTGCAACCACCGCCAACTCCATTGCCACCAAGTCCACTTCCACCAACCCTAACCCCAAATCCAGTGCAACCACCGCCAACTCCATTGCCACCACACTCATCACACTTATGAGATTGTTGTATTCTAAAAATGATTCAAATTTGTTTAAATAATTGTTTTTTTTCTTCTAAGAATTGAATGAAACTTCAAAGCTTATGAAGCAATACATACATTATAAGGTTATGCATATACCTATGAATGTTTAAACTAATGTGTGTGAGATTTTTAGTTCATAAAGTTGGGATGATGCGTGAATCATAAGTGTTTGTGAGTATTGAACAAAGATTAACATAATTATTTTTAGCTTCATTGATAATCTAAGTCACATAGATTAAGGTAATTAGTGGTTAGAAGTTAAAGAATATTTGTCGTATCGTCCACATGTTGAAGTTGAAGTATGGAAGAGTAAATCGGAACACATGTCAAGATCTAGGTAAGAAATACAGTGTAAACTCATTCTGATCCATGTAGTGGAGGTTAGTAAATACTTAATATGAATATTCTTAAAGAAATTTATTGATATTCTTTCATGAATATCTTAATAATGTGAATCCATGTAATATGAATATTCTTAAAGACATCTATTGATATTCTTCCGTGAATATCTTAATAATGTGAATCAATATAATCTATATTTAAGTCTGTGAAACAATACTGATTATATAAAATATAAAAATTTTAATATATATTTTATTTTATAATTAGCAGTGTGTTTGTTAATGATTTTCTACTTCTCATTGATATAAATTATGATTTTGTAATGACTTAAGTTTTTTTTATTGATAAATTATCATATTCTCTTAATTTTCAATAATTACTTTACTTCTTTGTTCTTAACATACTTTATTTTGTTTTTGCATTGAGTATTTTAGCTCTCCACATTGAAGAAAGATGATTTAGATAGTATTTTTCTACTTAAAAAAATAAAAACGTAAGATGGAATAAATTTTGGATACTTTAAAAATTGAACTTTATTGAAATTATACCTAAAACAAATTCGTTGTTTTCAATCTAATATTTTAAAAAGCACTAATTTAATTATGATAACTTACTTTTAAATTAATGGTATAGACATAGAATTTTTTAGATTTTTCTGTTTAAACACTCTGTTAATTTAAAAATACAAAGGTAGTTGTTACTTTTAATTAAATAGATTTTTTCTATACCTTCATACATTTTCTCTTGCACCTCCATATTTCTCTTGCACCTCCATATTTGTTTTTAATTTCAGCAATATTTTTTTTCAGTATGTTGAAGAGTGTGATGTTTTTTTTCATTCTCGAGGAGTGGTGGTGATTTGTGATGATGATTGGTGGTGATGTTTGTGGTTGAGATATGCTTTGTGGTGTTCTCATTTGTTTAGTTTTTTTCTATTTTTTTGGAATTCACAAAATCCAATATAAAAAACAACCAAAATGCAAAAATGAAGTACAAAACTTAAAAAAAAAAATTATCATAGCACTGCAGAACATCGAATACAACAAATCTTCTTGTTAATCTTTTCACACACACTAACATGATGAAATTGATCTCTTAAACACTATCGCTGGAGAAGAATAAAAGTGTTACAGCTAGAAGAGGGTGTGAAGGTGCAACTCATGTAAAAAAAAAAAGTGAAATTATTCTTTCATTTATGATTATTTAAAATTTTTAAAAAGTTAAAACCAAATTTTTACAATTAATATGAAGGTGGAAGGTGAAGATATAGAGGTGAAGAGAAAATTTGCCTTAAATTAATACATTGACTAAATTAGGATAAAAATTTAAATATGAGTAATTTTGAAGCTAAAAATCTTAATCAAGTCAAATATTTATTAGAAATAAAAAGTTAAGAAATTCTATTAGAACAAAGAAGACAATTTGATTTTTTTTATCAGCAATTTATATTTTATAAGAAAACAAATGCTTACAAATTTATAATTAATATTTTTTATGTATATACATAAATAAATTAATGTGCTAGACTTATCATTTTTATGAAAATGTACGGATATAATTTTATAGTTAAGTGCATTTTTAATTGTTAATGTATATCAATTGATATATACTTTACCCATACACTCATATTACGGATTAATATATTTATAATTAATATATGTTAATATGGTAGAGTTATGATTTTCTTTTAAAAATTGCCATAAAATATTATTTTATAATAAAAACATATTTGTAATATATAGAAACTAATAAATAATAAATGTTTATATTAATTAATTTATCATGTAAATATAAAATATGATATAAATAAATTTATATATATATATATATATATATATTAATTGGTACATGCATGCATGTTATATATTAATAAATATTAAATTTTTAGTACAGTAAAAAAGTAAGTAGAAAATGTTACATATTTTCAACTTCTTTTCTAGAAAAATAAAAGGAAAATAGGAATTAAATTTTTTAAGATGAGAACATTTAATTTTGACATTCTGTTTCATATCCCAATAGTTGTTTCAAAGGTTTAAGACAACAAGTTTCATTCTGATGTTGTGATTGTGAGCACTGTCTTCTCTGACGCATGTTCTCAACATGATTCAAACCCCAAAACCCACTTCATGTTCATTTGGAATAATATACACTTATTACTTTTGGACCCAAATATAAATATAACGAAAATGACCTAACTTCATAATGATAAAATATCAGTTAGAATTATTTAATATTCTTGATTTCATAAATAAATAAGTATAATTTTAAATTAAGAATAAATGCATTTTTGAAATAATAACATTGAATAAGATTGACAAATTGCAAGTTGTCTATATTTTATAGTCATTCTAATGGTAAGACTTATTCCTCATAGAAACACTTTTAAGATCATGAAATGCATTGAGAGTATTTAGTATAAGAATTCGCATGCTCATAATGACTTAGAAGGGAATTGAATAATGATAATTTTTTTTCTTATATTTTAGCAAATATATATATATATATATACATATATATATATATATACATATATATATATATATATATATACATATATATATATACATATATATATATATATATATATATATACTCACTAAGTTATACATAAAATACCACTACAAAATTTATGTAATGCATCCAACAACTCACCCGATTATTGGTAAAAGGATCTTCTTCTCTACCTCATGACCACTTCTATAATCCTCCGCCACAAGAATGAGGTTTTAATCAAAATCCGATTTAATATTTATTTTTTGTAATTTAAATATATGCTAATTTTTTATTTATTTATTTTATTTGTGGTGTTACAATAGCATCTCCTTAACGGTTTCAATTTTTTTTTTTAATGTATTAGTGTCTTGGTAGGGTGGGCTTAGTCCATTCTAGTTGTGTCCATTAGGTCTACGTTATATTGTGAATGGAATTTCTGTAAGGATCTAGAAATTTATCTTAGAGTAGAAATGGTATATTTTAAATGACACATGAATATTTTATTATTAAAATGAAAAGAACATATAAATAGAAAATTTAGTTATTAAAGTTTCATTTCAAAAGAACCATTATCTCTCTAGAAGTTCCTTTTTTTCTTTTCCTCTCTATTCTCTCTAAGATTCTAACATTCTCACTCATCAGTTTGACGATCGAAGTCTGCCATTAGACTCCTGACAGTAAGATCTACAAGACTGCCCTATCAGAATCTCTGATAGAGTAAGTTCAATTTCTACTCTTTTCTTTGAGTCAAATTTTGAACTTGTAGGTAGGTCTCAATCATAGTTTATGCATGTGCTTTTTCTAGTTTTAGGATTAGTCTTTGTTACATCAGAGTCCTAGTGTTATAGTTAGATTTTTTTATTAGGACTTAGTGGTGCATGTTAAACTACTCTTAAAGCTTTTGGTAGGTTTCGAGCCCTTTGTGAGCATCTGCTCAAGTAAAGGTAAGGTAAGCTAGTTTAAATTTTCAATAGAACCCTAGGCTAGAAGATCTGAATTTGGAGGTGACGTGGTCACCAATTCAAAAATTTTGTTTACAGGTTTTCTTGTTTTGAGTTGTTTGGGAATTGATTGAAATTGAAATGTGAAATGGTAGATATAGTAGATGTTGTAGAATGTATTTGAATATTTTGTAGAATCAAGTTAAACGAAATGTTTGATGAGAATTGGTTGTTTTTTTATTTTAAATAATTTTGATTTAGAAATCATATATATGTATAGATTGACATAATAACTTAATGACTTAATAAGAGTGTTTGTATAATTTTGAGTAGGAAGTGTCAATGTAATGTGTAGATTTTATAAAATTATAAATTGGATGAAATGTTGATTTAGAATCTAGCACATATGCAACAATTTTCTGCATATCTCGCTCAGGCTAGATAATTCTAGCTCAAGCTAGAATAAGAATGAAATTCTGGGTGTTCTCGGGTTGATTCTTGCTCAAGCTAGCAAATTCTAGCTCAAGCTAGAAGAAAAATAAAATTTTGGGTGCTCTCGGGTTGGTTCTAGCTCAAGTTAGCAAATTCTAGCTCAAGCTAGACTAAAAATGAAATTCTGGATGCTCTCGAGTTGATTCTCGCTCAAGGTAGCAAATTCTAGCTCAATCTAGACTCTAAAAAAAACTTTTTTTTATTTGCTTTTAAAAGGTTGGATTATTTATTTTTGTATAGTCTTACTTATAAATTATGTAAACTTTTATTCCATGTATATTTAATTGAAAATCTCTTTAATTAGACATTTATGTGATTAGTAAATGAATTGTTGGGTATTTTGAAAAGTCTAAACATTGTTATGACTTGATTGTTTGATGCTGGATATTGTGAGATTTAGAATATGAATTTTAATCAATACATAGTATTTTCAGGAAAGAAAATACCGTGTTAAGATTGTTAGGATGCGCATTGACTAGGGATTTGTCTAGAAGAATATATTTTGACTCTCCTGAGATAATAGAATCATATAGATGAAGTTATTCAGGTGGTGAGAGTTGAAGTAGGTTCATATGAATGTGTAAGTTGTTTGAAAGATAACTAACTTAACCTATTATATTAACCCTGTCATACTAGGAGAGATGATATTGAGATGAGTCTGAGTCTAATCATGAGTCTTCCGGAAGTAGAATCAAATGTCTATGTGTTGTGAGTCTGTAGAAGTCTGACATGTGAAATATGAATTTTAATAGACACTTGATGGTTTGTGAAATTGTATGAGACTTGGTGAATTATGTTTATTAATTTGAAATTGAAATGATATAGAAACTTATTTTTATAGTTAACTTTATCTGTGATGATCGTGTTGTACACGAGAACATATGAGATTGCAGGTATTAGAGTTTTTCAGTGAGTAGCTGGAGGATGTAATAACTTTAATTTTAAAACTTTTTATCTATATATTAAAATTCCTATTAAAAGAGATATTTTTTTGAGATACAAGTTGTGTATATTATATATTAAATAGATAATGCTTGTTTTACTTCTATTTTATTATATATGGATAAAATTAGGAATGTTATATTTTTTTATAGTGTAAAATAAAAGGAAATAATATATTAAATATGTTTTTAGTCTCTTAAAATTCAAGTAATATTTATATGTTTCATCTTTTAAATTTTATTTTAAATTTACTTTTATTCATTATAATTTTTAAAAAAGTCTTTGAATTCTTTTCTCAAAACCTCTTTTATTTAGAAACATAATCAAAATAAAAATACTTTACGGAGAAAAACAATATGTGGTTGAGTGTTTGATGATAATAATATAAAATTAAAGAACAGTGTCATGTAAATAGTTTTTCAGTTATTTTTAATATAACTAAAAACCTTTAACGGTATTTAGAAAATAAGTTCAAAACAATGTAATTCTTTCTAAAGCTTAAACATATAAATAAATCATATAATTTATATATTTATTTATTTTGTCTTTTATAGGATTTTAGTCCTTACAATATAATATAATATATACAATATAATTTTTAGTCCTTACTAATATTTCTCTTTTTACTTATACTTAGTTTAGACAAAAAAAATCATAAATATTTAAAAAGAAAATTAATTCATTCAAAAATTAAAAAAAATAGATACATTATATAAGATTTTTTTTATAAATTATTTTATACAAAAAATAATTTTAATTTTTTTATTTATTTCTAAAAGTTTTATGGAGAAGTTTGAGTGTTGGTAAGAGGAAGGGTAGGTTTCATTATTCTAAGTTTTAAAATAAAAAAGGCATCCTAATCTTTATCTTTATACAAAAGTTATGAATTTTTTTACTCATTCTCATCTTCATCTGAGTAACAAATATGATTGCATTCACGTTTATATTTTTTTACTGTTATAAATATTAATTAAATAATTTTAAAAATAATAGTAGAAGTGAACATGATATTATCAATAATTTAATATTATAATATTAATTTAATTTTTTTAAGGTCAAATATTAAGAAAGGAATTATAATAATTATGTAAATAAGTACATTTTTAAAGTACATTTTATAATTATTAATGTATATTAATTTCTATATATACATTAATTAATACATTCATATTATGTATATATCTATAACTAATATATGTTAGAGGTTAATATTGTTTTAGAAATTGGTGTAAAATATTATTTCACAATTAAAGAAGTATTTGTAATGCATAGAAATTAATACAAATCATAAATGCCTGTATTAATTAATTTATCATGTAAATATATAATATCATATATATATATATATATGTTAATTTAGTACATCAATGTTATATATTATGAAATATTGAATATAATTAATAGCTTAATACAATCTATTTATATATTAATATTTTATAACATGACTTTCTTAAAAACAACGCGTTAACAAGTATTTTCATTAACTAATTTATTGTTAATGTAATAATGATTTACAATTAATATATGATAACAAGTTAACTTCTTAAACTTACCAGCTTAGTGTAAACTTTAACAAGAATTTGACAGACATTTCAGTCTTCTTTTGAAGAAAAAATAAGAAAAATGGAAAAACTAAATAATTTATTTCTTTAAATGAGAGCATTGACTTTGTTGTTTGAAGTTAATTCACATAATAAAAATTAATTACTGTGTTTGATAGAATGAGAGCCCCATTATATATACCATCACCCTTAAGCCCTATAATCACAAACACCAACCTTATAACAATGGGTTGGTTTCTTGCAATTTTGTTGTTCAGTCTCATATCTGGTAGTGTTTCAGAGGTTGAAGACAACAAGTTTTCTTCTGATGTTGTGGTTGGAGGCATTGTCATCTGTGACATATGTTCTGAACATGATTTCACCCCCAAAACCCACTTCATTTCAGGTTCATTTTGATCCCCTTTCTTGATGACACTGTTCAACTCTACATATCATATCATATCCCTTAAGGTGTTTGTGGTTTTGACTGATGTTTTGTTTTGTCATGAGTAGGTGCCAAAGTAGGTGTAGAATGCAAAGTTGAACATTCAACACCAAGTTTCAAGGAAGAAGTGGAGACAGATAAATATGGTGAATTCAAAGTGAAATTACCATTCAAAGTGAGGAGACATGCAAAGATAATCAATGGATGCACTTTCAAACTCATTAGTAGCAGTGAGCCACACTGTGATGTGCCTGTACTTTCCACCTCTTCTTCAGTGAGTCTCATTACAACAAAAGAAGGAGAACGCATCTTCTCAGCTGGGTTTTTCTCATTCAAGCCTAAGAAAAAACCAAGCTTTTGCAACCAAAAGTTAAGTGTTTCAAACCCATCTCTTTCAGATGAAAAATCAGAAGTAGATACTTTTTTCCCTCCCCTCCCATTCCTACCTCCATTCCCATCCCTACCTCCATTCCCATTTCTACCTCCAATCCCCTTCCTACCTCCATTTCCTTTCCTACCTCCAATTCCATTCCTACCTCCAACCCCTTTCCATCCTCCCACCCCAAGTCCTCCACCAAGCCCACCTCTACCACCCAAAACTCCAGTGCAACCAACTCCTAGTCCACTTCTACCTCCCTATACACCAAGTCCAGTGCAACCACCTATAAGTCCAGTGCAACCACCTAGAAGTCCATCACCACCATCTCCAAGTCCAGTGCAACCACCTCTAAGTCCATCACCACCATCTCCAAGTCCAGTGCAACCACCTAAAAGGCCATTACCACCATCTCCAAGTCCAGTGCAACCACCTACAAGTCCATCACCACCATCTCCAAGTCCAGTGCAACCACCTAAAAGGCCATCACCACCATCTCCAAGTCCAGTGCAACCACCTATAAGTCCTTCACCACCATCTCCAAGCCCATTGCCACCATCTCCCCAGGTTCCAAGTGCATCGCCGACACCTTCAAGTCCATTGGCTCCACCTACTCAGAGTCCAAGTCCATCGTCACCACCACTAAGTGCACCAAAATCCAGTAACTACTAAACAGTCCAACCACCATGGCCACTACCAATTCCCCACTGCAATTTTACCCCGTTGATTAAATAAAGTCTTTGATGCAAACTGAGCAATTTTAATGAGCTTCCAGGAAAAGAAAACAGAAAGACTGAAGTTAAAATTAACTTACATGTTCTAGAGCTTTGAAAAACATTGAGATATGTAAGTTAATGTTAACTTATCAATGGAATTTATTCAATTTGGTGTTATATCTATTCATAAACTACTTACTTTCATTATTAGTCTTGATATATACATATATGTTCTGGTGGTGATGTGAAAGATAAACAAGGTGATGGATAAATATGTTAGCAATTAGTTAAAAATCTAAGGGTATGGTTTTCTTAGAGATTAATTCAATCTTTTAGTAATTTCTTATCATCTGTTTACGGTTTAGGATAATTTCTATCCTTGGATTGTTCTAGAGATGGACATTGATCATGCATAAAAGTTTTGTTGTGAAGAGAAAGGATAAACTTTTGTTATGTAATGGTAATATCATGCATATCCTTGCGACTACGGTGAAATCCTTATAGAACAAAACTTTGCCAACTTTCAAATATTTAAGGATTTTCTCTTAAGGAGATATGATTAAACATTGGTGGCTGTTATGAAGTTGATTTGAACCATAATATCATTGAGATTTGTTCACACTCTGAAGGCTTCTCAACATGTTGAAAAACACAAAAAAATATTAGTGATGTTATTGTTGCTTAACGATGAACTTCTAAAATTCTTTGGACTTTGTAGAAGCCAACATATTATAATAGCTGAGAAATATTAAAAAAAATGTAACAAAAGAGTGTGAAGGGTGGAGCAATTTTTGTTTTCAAAGAAAAACTGAAAAAAATAAAAGTAGACTTAAAGATCTGGAATAAAGATATTTTTGGAAATGTCAATCAAATTGGGGAAAATTTGTAAAAGAAAATTCAAGAGTTGGATACACGTGACGACGAGAGTGAGTTAGACGAGCAAGGTTGTGAGAAGAGGAGGTTTTTACTAGCAGAACAAAACAAAAACTTTTTCAAAAAAGAAACGATTTTGCATCAGAAAGCTCATCAAAAGTTGATGAAACAGGGAAACCTCAATACTAGGTTCTTCCAATCAGTTATTAAATGGAGGAGGGATAGGAATGTGCTAAACGGGGTTTTTGATAATGGTCAGTGGTGTGAGGATAAGGAGGTGGTTAAGGACAAAATCAGAGATTTTTTCAAAGCTAGATTTGACAAATATGAAGGGATTCTTGTGAGACTGGATAATGTTAGCTTTAATTCAATTTCAGATGAAGACAATAATATGTTGGTAGGAGTTTTTTTTTGAAGAGGAAGTTAAATCAACTGTTTGGATTTGTGATAGTTGTAAGAGTCCTGGTCCTGACAGCTTTAACTTCAATTTTATTAAACTCCGTTGGGAGTTCTTAAAAGTGGACATTCTCTTAGCAGTAAACAAGTTTGCGGTTAGAGGTAGATGGCCTAAGGGGTCTAATGTGTTGTTCATTTGTTTGTTACCCAAGGTCGATAATCCCCAACAACTTTGTGATTTTAGGCTTATCTCTTTAGTTGGTTGTTTATATAAAATTGTCTCAAAGCTTCTGTCACTAAGGTTTAAAAAGGTGATAAGCTTCTAGAAGGAAATACATTACCCAATCGAGATTATGAGGCAAAAAAGATTCTTTATCCGATGGGAATGGAATATAAAAAAATACATTCATGTCCTAATGATTGTATTTTATACAGAAATGAGTATGGTAATTTAAGAAGATGTCCCAGGTGTGGTTTGTCACATAAAGTTAAAGTTGGTAAAAAAGAATATAATGATGAACTCACAAGGAAGGTCCTCTTGCTAAGGTCATTTGGTATCTTCCAATAATTCCAAGGCTTAAGCATTTGTTTGCAAATGCAGATGACGCTAAAAACCTTAGGTGACATGCAGATAATAGAAAATGTAATGGACTACTTTGTCATCCAGCTGATTCTTTGCAATTGAAGAAGATTGATAAAGAAATTCATGAATTTGGAAAAGAATCAAGAAACTTAAGACTTGTATTGGCTATTGATGGAATGAATCCTTTTGGAAATTTAAGTAGTAAAGAATTTCCTGAATTTGGAAAAGAATCAAGAAACTTAAGACTTGTATTGGCTACTGATGGAATGAATCCTTTTGGAAATTTAAGTAGTAATAATTTCATGTCCTGTTTTGTTAGTGATTTACAACTTACCTCCTGCTTTATGTATGAAACACAAATACATGATGTTATCTATGATGATCTCTGGTCCAAAACAACCTGGAAATGATATAGATGTTTATCTTAATCCATTGATTGAAGATTTGAAATTATTGTGGAATGAAGGGGTTAATGTGTTTGACGCGTTTACGAATGAATCTTTTCGATTGCATGCAATGTTATTTTGTATTATCAATGACTTCCCTGCATATGGAAACTTGTCAGGTTATAGTGTGAAAGCTCATAAAGCATGTCCAATATGTAAAGAGAAGACATCATATGAGCAGTTAAAACACGAAAGAAAGATCGTGTATTTTGGGCATCGTAGATTTCTAACAAAGTACTACATGTATCGTAGATTAAAAAAGCTTTTAACGGATACCAAGAACATGACATTTTTCCCACTCCCTTAAGTGGCCTTGAAATTTATGAAAAGATAAAAATGTTAATGTGACTTTTGGAAAAATGAAGAAAAAGAAAACTATGACTAAAATATGGAAGAAGAGATCAATCTTTTTTTTATCTTCCATATTGGTGTAAGTTAGATGTCAGACATTGTATAGATGTGATGCACGTAAAAAAGAATGTGTGTGACAGTTTAATAGGAGCACTTCTGAACATTAAAGACAAAACAAAGGATGGTGTGAATGTACGTCTAAATTTGATTGAGATGAATATACAAGAGGAATTAACACTTCGAGAAGTTGGTAAATGTACATACTTGCCTGCAACGTGTTACACTTTGTCGAAGAAAGAGAAAACAAGTTTTTGTGAATGTCTTAAAGGTATTAAGGTACCACAAGGCTACTCTTCAAATGTTAAGAGTCTTGATTGTCACGTTCTAATGCAACAATTACTACTGGTGGCTATTCGTGGAATCTTACCAAAAAATGTTAGGCATACAATCACTCGACTATGTTCATTTTTCAATTCGATATGTAGTAAACAGATTGACTCTTAGAAGTTGGATGAACTTGAAGAAGAAGTTATTGTTGTCTTGTGTCAACTCAAAATATTTTTTCCACAATCCTTTTTTGATATCATGGTACATTTAGTTGTTCATCTTGTAAGAGAAATCAAATTGTGTGGGCCAGTTTATATGCGATGAATGTATCCAGTTGAACGATACATGAAAAATTTGAAGGGATATGTGAAAAATCAATGTCGTCCGGAAGCTTCCATTATTGAAAGATACATTTAAAAAGAATCTATTGAGTTTTGTTCTGAGTACTTGTCAAAAGCCAAATCTATAGGAGTTCCTGAAAAATGTTGGCACTCTCGTAAATTGATAAGTAAATCTTCAAAAGGTGTACATGTCATAAGCAAATCTAGAGAAAAGGTTCTGTAAGCATATTTGTATATCCTGAATAACACTGATGAGGTGTTAGCATACTTAGATACACACAAAGACATTGTCAAATATAAGAATCCAAGGAAATCATAAAAATGGGTGTTAATTGAGCATAACAAAACTTTCATGTCATGGTTTAAGCAACAAATCATGAATGATCCATCAACATCTGAAACATTAACATGGCTTGCAAATGGTCTAAAGTTTGATGTGTTATGTTGTTCTGGCTATGAATGGTTTTTTTACACAAAGTCTCAAGATGATAAGAGTACAATGCAAAATAGTGGAGTCACTTTGGAGGCAGAGTCCATGCAGTTTTCAACTTCAAAAGATCAAAATCATGTTGTGGGATCAATGCCTTATTATGGTGTCATAATAGAGATTTGGGAAGTTAATTATACCAAGTTTATGTACCTGTTTTCAAATGCAAGTGGGTTGACAATAAGACTGGTGTCAAAGTTGATGAATCAGGAATGACTTTGGTTGACTTTCAAAAGATAGGTTATCATAACGAACCCTTCATAATGGCATATAAAGCTTCCTAAGTTTTCTATATCTAAGATCCTACATCTGAATACTAATTTGTTGTACTACATGGAAAAAAGCAACATAATGACCTAGAAGATGAAGAACCAAGCAATGACATTTGTGAGATTAAACGACTTACAAGAACGACGATTAATAAAAAGTACGAGGATGTTGCTAATGTTGTACATGCAACTCGAAATGATCATGACGAAAGAATATATATTTGTTTGTGCATGTGTTTCAGGTTTAGTTTTACAATATATAATTTTTATTATATTTCATATTCTTGATGCTTATCATATTTGTTTACAAGAACATGGCAGATGATGAAGTTTCTCTTTCAATAACTAGTAAAGGAACTACTAGATTAAAGACTATGTGTATGAAGATAAATAAAGGTAAAAAAATATCATTGCCTATTGATGTCAACACTGGTGTGACCACTGGGCTAAATGCAAATAATTTTAGCAGTTATCTCGGAGTAGTTGCTCGCGAAAGGATCTCTATCTTAACTTATTCTTGGGATTATGTCACCGAGCACAAGAAAAACATGATTTGGCAAGATATTCTGGTATGTAATTGTTTTTACTTTGTTCAATATGAAGTTTATTTATACTTTGTTCAATCTAAAGTTTATTTATACTTTGTTCAATCTGAAGTTTATTACGACTCTCTCAACAACCACCTACTATGGTACAAGATGTCTCGCCTCCTATTAAGAGAGTCAACACTAAAGGGAGTTGTTCGGCGGTTGGTCTATTGGGGGATGACTTTGGCTCAACTAGCCAATACAAGTTATATTTTAATTATGATTCTTTCACCCAATTTGTTGCCCTAGGTAAATGTTATAAAAGGGTCACAATGTTACACAATGTTCTTCTTCCTTCTAATTTGATAAAGATCACGGTGGAGAAGGTCCTTTATGGTGATGTTGCAGTTCATGTGCCGACATCAGAGGTGACTATTGTAGGAGAGGCATTACATACTTTCATTGCTTGGCCTAGACATCTCGTCAGACCTATATGAGACTCTGCAGTATATCTTTGCACTAATAGGATTATATATCAAATATATTATATTCTAACTAATTTAATTATTTTTCTGTTTGTTGATGAGTAGCAGAAACCTAAGAGAAAACTGCCTCTGCAAAGGAAGAAAAAAATTTCTATTGATGATCCCGTGGTAGCATTGGTAGAAGTTGCTACAACTTTAGATACAACTGTCGTAGAGGTTCCATGAGATTCCAATGTTTTTGGAAGACATAATGATATACCGTTGTACTTTCACTTGCCTGATTTGTTGGACTTTGAATCCAGAAATCAGAAGATTAACATAACAGTTATGCAATTATGGATCATGTAAGTTCAATTATTAAAATCTTTATACTTTTGATTTATTATATATATTAGTAATAACTTATTGAAATTTAGGTATATTTGTTAATTATGCTTCAATGAGGGGAAACAAGATACATACACGAGTTTTTAGACCCTCAACTCATTCAATCACTTGGAAGCAAGAAGTCAGAAACACAAACATACATCACCATTGTCTTAAAGAATGGAGGAAAACGAATTTATTTTGCTTCGCATATCCATGAGTAAGTCCATATTTATTAAATAAGTAATACTAAATTATTGAAATAAGAGAAACTAACTGATTTGTTGTATAGACATCATTGCCAATTATTGATCATATATGTTCATGATCATACTGCTGCATGGTTTTGCTCCTTGCATAAGAAACTCTCTAACTATTTTAAACACATTATAGATAGGTACGACAATTTCATTTAACATTTATTATTACTTATACATTATATAATGTTATGTGTTCTATCATGAATATTTCAGTGTTTATTCTGGATATAACATGTTAAGTGGGAGGGGAAGTGCAAATGCTAAAAAACTCACTTGAATGCACTTTAAGGTATTTAAAGTATATTTGTTCACTCACTTTAATGTGTCTCATTCATTCATTTAATAACATTTATTTTAACTTGCAGTGCAATAGACAATCTGGAAATTATGAGTGTGATTATTATGTTATGCAGTGGATGCCGACTATTGTGAGCTAAAATTATAGAGGTTGGGATCAGGTAATACCTAAATACAAAAACACTTTAAAATTTGGGATTTATTATTCATGCACTAATTGAAAAGAAAAAAAAAATCAAATGTAGTTTTTCAATGACCCACAATCGCTAGATTCGGAAGCATTGGAGTATGTAAAGACAACATGGTCAAAATATTTTGTAACCATGTATAACACCTTAGGATAGATGAATGATTAGAAAAACATAGAACTTTTTCATATATTGTAGAACATTTTGTAGAATGTAATATGTACTTAATTTATTGTATGTAGTTTTCCATATTTAAATTATGATATAATATGCATTATTGTTTTGAAAATTTGATATTTTACATAGGATTACAATATATATAAAATAATCCAACAATATTTAAAAAAAAATACATTTTTAATGACGGTTTAGACTGAAACTATCTTCAATAAAACAAAGAAACTGCACCAATTCACTATGAGAAGCAATTTATAAAGATGGTTCTCCTTGAACTGTCTTCAAAAAAGCAAAAAAAGGATACATAAAAGTCATTTATAACGGCGATTGTTTATACGTGTCGTTATAATTTTTTGTAATGACGATTTAGGAACCTTCATTATAAACTGTTGATTTATAAGGACACCCAAAATAAAAACGATTCCCGAACCGTCTTCGTATGGTATTTTTAATCATTGTTAAAGCACTTTCCTACGATGTTGCCTCATTGTACAAATCTTTTGACAATATGATAGGCTTCCATGTTCAAAATTCAAACTTGTCCATATATAGGTGTTAACATGTTTCAAATTGAATTTTCATTAATCTTGTTTTAGACATTTCATCGAACACACCTAATGAGCTTCTCATATCCATGGTTTTTACAAAATCATAAAAACTATTGGGTCTTCAAAAATTTTAGCATAACTCAGGCCAAAGAACAAACAAAAAAACACTCAATATACAAACCAATACAATATTAACCTTCCACGGAATCACAAAAGATAACACTGTGATAACTTGATGGATGTCACAGAGGACTACTCCATGAAACAATGCTTCAAGTCCAATGAATGGAAGAGTACACAAAAGCAATGTCAAGTTAGTGTATCAATTTTGTGTTGTACATCTATCAATATTTTAAAACAAATATAACAAAAGAAATATTTTATAATCATAAAAAAAATTGTAACTACAAAAATTTAACTTTTCACAAATGAATCCCAATAATTATTTTTGTAGACCTACAAAATTATGTTTGTCCTTATCCATGAATAAAACATAATTATTAAAAAAATCACATTTACTTAATAGATAGTATAAAAAAAATAGAAAATTATATTCATCCTTATCTATTTTGTAAGAAACAACCTATTTTTATTAAATAAACACTACACCATTTTTCACTTTAGACACGCTGACATGTCAACGACTAAAAAAGTGTTGCCTAAAGTAGTTATAGGCAACAATTTTTTTATTGTTGCCCATGTAGTAATATTTATTTATCACTTACTAAAAATAGTTGGAAAAAATGTTTCCTATTCATTTTAAGTAACAATTATAAAATGTAGACTAACATTAAAATATTACGAAATACTTTAAGCAACATTTTTCAAAATGTAGGTGTTTTAAATAATATTTTAAAACATGTTTTTTAACTTGTAGTTGCTTTAAATAATATTTTAACTATATTTATCAAGTGTTAATTTTAACATTTCATATAACATTCATTTCTCACTAATTTCCACACACTAATTCCAAATTTTTTAAAGAGATTCCAAAACTTTTAAACAAATTTACAAAAAATAAAAATTATTAGCAACATTTTTCCCAACTTAATTTCAGAAACCCCACCCCACGTTCCTAACTTTCCCAAATGTCTCATAAACCCTACGTTCCCAACCCTGTTCAAATACTTCAAAACCTTTGAAATCTGAAAATACCTCAAACCTTTGAAATATGTAAAATGCTTACTCTTGCTTGTGGTTCTTCTTTCTCGTGGTTCTTCTTCCAATTTACGCGTACCCATGCTCATGCTTCGTTGTTGTGGCTCCTTCATCTACAATTTGTTTTTCCTTTGATTTTTTTCTTCTACAGTTCTTCTCAAAAACAAGGTTAGGGTTCTCTTGTAATTTCTATTCCATCTTCCTTCACTTTGCTCCTTAATGAGTTGTGGTATGTGATTTCACATTCTGTATTGCTGTCATGTTTCAGGTAGTGGGAGTTTTGGAGCTAGATGGCCTCAGTGACAAGGGCTTGAGGTAAGTAATCTATTTATGTTTGTAGCAGATACTATTTTATTCTATAAGCATTTTTATCAGTTTTTAATTGTGTGTAAATTGAATTGTGTCTTTAGAAATTTCAATGAATTGTGCCTAATTTTTATACCTGTGCGTATAACTGATTTGGTTTTATGAAACTGTGTAATTGATTTGGTTTTATAGAACTGTGTTGGGTGGTAAGTAGGGAAATATAAAAGTTTAGAATGTTGGCAATGTGGAGGAATAAGTTGATAAATAGAAAATTTGATGAGGAGCATAACAGAGGTAGAGGTGTAACAGAGGTGGAGACCTACTTCAACAAGCTCATATCCCTTATGATGCATAAAATATTAAAGTAAGAGCTCCAGGAATCAAGAAATTGTCGCTATCCATAAAGGGTATGCTATTGAAGTGAACTCCCTAACTCAAAAGGTTAAGGGTTTAGAAGCAATTGTGAAATTCGTGTTTAAACAACAAAACCCAGATTTGAATGAGGGGGATATACAATGGAATTACATTTTAAAGTAGTTTGAAAATGTTACATATTGCGTAATTTTATAAATTAAGATGTATTTCATAATTTTTCACGTTAAAAAAAGTGTTGTCCAAAAATCTTACAACATATACACAAATATTGTTTAAAAAGACAGACAAGTAAATAAGTGTTGCCTAAAACCGTTGCCCATTTTATCAACATGCAACACTGAAAATGCGTTGTCTATTCTATCAATATGCAACATTAAAAATGTGTTGTCTAAAAGACAAACAACATGTAAATAAGTGTTACTTAAAAAGACTGACAACATGTAAATAAACGTTGCCTTTAGAATTGACAACATTTAAAAAAACATTGCCTAAACAATAGGCAACATTAAAAATGCATTGCTTAAACATTATGAGAAAAAACGTTGCCTAAACTTTTTTTCTGAAAAACATTGCCTATTCTACCAGTATAAGGCAACGGTTGCAAAAGACCGTTGTTTAAACCTAAGTTCACGGCTGCATATTCCACGTCTGAAAAAGTGTTGCCTAAAGTTAAGACAACACTTTTCCTACTTTAGACAACGCTTTTTAGACGTTGTCTAAGGTAAAAAATGGTGTAGTGAAAAAATGATAGTTTTTTCAAAGTAGGCAATATACTCAAATTCTAACCTATCGACCTATCGTCCTTCCTAAAATTGCAACCTAAAGATGACAAGTGATTATGTTGACTTTGATTTAAAAAAAAGGAAAAGGGTCAATTGGATAAATAGTAAAGGTGAAAAAAATTAAAATTACCAAATCCAATTTACTAAATAGAAGGAAACGAAGAGGACAGAGCATTTAATGCATCACTTGTAAGTTCATCACAAGTATTTAAAACAATATCAGAAGCTCTGCATATTTTCTGCAACTTGTTCAATGGCAAATTTTACTATAGGTTTTTGGATTTGTTGTTCTTGTCTGGCAAATACTTCAATCTAAATTTTTAATTAATTATATATATTTTAAACTAAAATATTAAAAAAATAAAAATATTTTAATAATTTATAATGAGAATGGACATGCGGACAGTAGAAGACAAATTTTGTAAATACTTATCTTAGTCTTTTTATCTTATTTCTTATCTAATTTAAAAAGTGAAATATTATCTATATTAATGCATATGTGTGAACATCAATATGGGTTTGAATATTACTCGCACATATATAAGTTTATTAGCCATCCATAAATATGAAATACAGTATTTTTTAGAATAGAAATATCTAAATATATATATATAAAGAATATAATTTAATATAAATATGATTAATTTTTATACAAATAAAAACATAACATGTAATGTAAAATGAAATTAAATTAGTCAACATGAACATAAAATATCTAACACTTCACCCATTTCAATCATAGCATTCCTTCCATCATATGGGAAAATAATTCTTTCAAATTTGATTTATTAAGAGATAATTAGTAACTTACTTTAAATTATCATTAATCTCCACAAATATTTAACTCAAGGACAAAATTGAAAAGAAAAAAAATATGTTTTAATATATATATATATTAGGTATCACTATTTAACTTGACTTTAGGTGGACACCTCAAATAACAAAAATCATATGTGATTAGATGAAAAAAAATATTATTAAAATAAATAAAAAAATATGAAAGAACTAAATTAAATGTTAAAAAAGTGATATAAATAAATTATACTTATTTATAAAAAAATTCTAAGAACACATTAAAATATTCATCGATATGAATAAATTCTAAATTGTTTTTTTTTTTTTGAGGTTATTAAATTTGGAATAGCCTATAAAGCATTCATTAATAACTCATTGATGGATTCCCTGCCAGGGATGCTCAGAAAATCTGCCGAAAGCTCTTTATATATTACTAGTAAAGGTAGGCTTGTTAAATATTATAATTAATAAATTACATAAATAAATTCTTAACATAATTTATTCTATCTGAGAGATATTAAAAAAATAAGAATTAAATGAGACGATGGTGAGAAAATTAACCATTGTGATGGAATTTTTTTATTATATATAAACTAGATTAATTCAACGTTCACTTTCACTTTCTTACAAAATGATGAGTTGATTCCGCTTATTTTTATAACTAATAAGTAAAAAATATTACTCTTATTTGTAATATTCATTAACCTAAGTTTTCTTTAATAGCAATAATAAATTACGATATTAATTAAATTAAATGGTAATTATATATAAAATGTGATAATGTAGTATAGACTAAGTACGTCTCTCAAGTATAATAAATCTTAAATTTGTACATTTTCCTTATACTCTATTTTATTTTAATTTTTATCTCTCTCTCTCTCTCTCTCTCTCTCTCTCTCTATATATATATATATATATATATATATATTCCACGTAATATTCTAAAATTAAAAATTAGAAATTAATATATGTTTACAGATATTTTCTATTTATCCAATATTCTTTTTAACACTTTATGAAACGACCACAATATTAATTTGATTCATTAGGGTATGATGGTGATCTACTCAACTTGAAAAAGAACCACAAGATAAAAATATATAAGAAAAAATAAATCTTAAGACACATATCCATAAATATCATACTTCCAATAGTCAATTTGTGAGTTTTTTTTAAAGGAAGAGATATTCTTTAAAAATAAGAGATTTCCAACAAATATTTACTTCAAAAAAAATTTATACATATAGAAAATATTACTCTCAATTTTAACAATTCACGGTATAATCTAGTTTAAATGTGTAAATTGTTAATATTAATATCATGGTTAAACATAATTTAATTGTGGGTTTCAAAATTATAAAAAAGAAAAACTTATATTTCTACCAGGAACAACAAAAATTATAAAAGCAAATGTTGATATTATCTTTACATATTTTAAATATAATGATCAAGAATTAAAAAAAGTAATATTATTAAAGGAATTTACGAAGATAAGTTACTGCAATCATAAAGAACTAATTGAGCAAAAATTAAGATGTACATCATGGTAGTAAAGAAATTGAATATTTAATTCATTAAAATAAATGTATTTATACTTATTATTGTATTTGCTCTATTGTGGTAAAAATTATATCTTAGTATATTAAACATGTTGTAAATACAAGTGTCACATCACATACACCTGATACATCATATTTGTTTCACAAAGCAACAAATCCAAGAGAGTATCAATTACTCATCACAGTACAGATTTGGAAGAAAAAGAAAAGCAGAAAAGCTGTTTAATCTAATTTTGTTTGAACAACATTTCGCTGATCACTTTGTCCAAGTTCATGTATGAAAGACCACCAGATCTAGTGTCCTCCTCTGCCTTCTTCTTCAACTGCATCACCTTTTGCCTCATCTTCTTTCCTTTCTCTCCCACCATCAATTCATTCACATGTTTCTCCACCTCCTTTC
>Ga0123342_1002551_pt1 | contig 30154 bp, 10 predicted proteins | sample Turbeawhitnodule_FD_89960 | JGI IMG/M metagenome (GOLD analysis project Ga0123342, IMG submission 89960) | Root nodule microbial communities of legume samples collected from Mexico - Turtle bean Mexico white nodule | ecosystem: Host-associated > Plants > Roots > Nodule | place: Mexico: Nepantla... | reverse complement strand
TTAACCTTCACCATATCAATTTTTTAAATTTCCAAAACTACCCTCCTGCACCATATCAATTTTAACCTCCACCATATCAATTTTTTAAATTTCCAAAACTACCTTTATTCCAAATTAAAAAATTCAAAATAATAATTATAATTGAGAAATAAAATTTGGAAAAAAATTCTGAACAAAAAACTAAAAATACATTATGGATAAAAAATTTCAAAATATGTTCTGAAAATTGAAATCCAAAATATTTCAGATAAAAGTTAATAATTTTTTCCATTTTTGTGTAAGGTTATTTTCGTCATTTAGGAGGAATATTTTTGTCATTTTCTAGAATTAATTGGATGCTTGCTGAAATTGATATGGTGGAGGGAGAAATTGCCTTGAATTGATATGGTGCAGGGAGAATCAGCTCAATTATTTTCGGCAAATTTAAGATTTTTCTGGGCTGCTTAATAATTTTTATGGGCTTGGTCTTTATGCAAGTTAATCGGCCCAATATCATCCATTTTTAGGCAATTATTTTCTGCACCCGATAAAATTTGAAGAAACACCTTATGTTTATGTGAAATGACAAAAACACTCTTAAACAAGAGATGGGTGTAGGTCAAACTGTATTTTAGATTTTGTTTTTGAAATGCGAACATTTTTTTTAATGCTGTAATCACTTTTCCAACATACGTTTTTATATTTTACTTTTTTGAAATTTATTTTTTTATAATGTATTTTTTATTCTGGGATGAGATTTTTAATCTTTAATTCCGTATTCAAATTTTATTTTCAAACACAAAAATCTATTATGATTTTTTTCTACATTTTCAATTTTGAAATAAAAAACAATTTTAAAAATTTAAAAGTGAATCACAATAATTAACCGATTTTTATGTAGTGTAGTTATACCCTTAATTCATATAAGAATGTCTTCAAGTAAAAGAAAGTTGTAAGTAATTATTGTCAAATATGGTAAATGTACATCATAATTTTTATTGTGTGTAAAATGGATTATGTTCCATATATTAAAAGTTAGAGAAAATAATATATGATAGGTAATGTAAAAGGAAAGAAGAAAATTAGAGAAAAATATAGAATAAAAAATATATGAAAGAAAAAGTGGGTCTATGTTTTTTTCTATTTATTTATGAGTGAGACAAGCACGATTAAACATAATGAAAGTTTAGTCTATGTGGATGCATCAAACCATATTGTAATATTTTATTCACAGCTCATTTATAAATGTAAGTAATTATTGAAGTTTGTGGCAAGTTATTTAGAAATATTATTAAAGTTTGTGATAAGTTGAGAGTTTAGAATAATGTAACATTTATTATTATATTTGAAAGCAAGGACACATTATATATCTTAAAGTGCAGTTTACAATTATCAAACTCATATCACATGCTAATTCAACTTATAAGAAAAAGTGCCTATCTTTAACTTATCATTCAATAAAAGTGTGAAAGAAATTCTCATTAGCATCGTACCAAATATATTAACACTATAAAACCATCAATTAGTTATAATTTAAGCAACTACGTTCACTTTTCTCTCTTGCATCGATTTGAAAAAGCAACTCAATTATGTTTAATCATCAGATTAATTGCTCAGAGGATGATTATTAATTATTACTTTGACATATTTATGGCATACGTTTTGAATGAATTTGATATGAACTAAGAATAACTTTACTTCTATTTTAGAAGATTAATAAATGTATTATTCGAAATTTTACATCGATTATAAAAAAAATAACATATATATATTATGATAAAATGAGAATATTTTTTTTGAAAAAACCTATTCCTACACTTTTCGATTATATCTTAAAAAAATATTAGTGTAAATTAGTGTAATTGAAAAATATTAATTTTAGAGATTAAAATAATTCGTTATTGTTTAACTAAATTGGATATTATTTTATAAATTAAATAATTTTTTGGTTTTTAAAGTAGTTTTTATTATTAATAAAAATTTATAAAATAGTTTCTAAATTGATATCTAATCTAACTCTTCTTAACTGTAAAAGTTTTAGTTACTTATTATTTTATATTTTAAATTAATTTCTATTAGTATTTTAGAAACTAATTAAGAATTTAAAATATTAGTTACTACAACCTAAATAACTAATTTAGATACTAATTTAAAAATTATTTTATAATTTTTTATTAGATACTAATTTAAAAATTATTTTATAATTTTTTATTAGTAATAAATCACTCAAAATCTATGAATAATTTTTGAGTTTCTAGTTAATTTAAATTTAAGTTGTTATTTAATGGTTTTTTTTTTCTGTCATAATTTTCAACAAAATAAAAATAAAAATTCATAAGTTTTATAAAAAAAATGCATTTATTGTAAAAATATGTTGCTAAGTGAGGTAATTTGCATCAAATAATGTGTCGGTTTCACCTTTTTCAATTCTATTTTAACTTTATGATACATTGCATTTGATATTGTATCTGCAACTTCAGTATCCCAACATGTTAAGATGCATTATTTGCTTTTTCTTCTTGTTGCTATTTTTTTTTAATATGATTTGGTAATTTGTTCTTATTTTGAGGGACTTGGTTTGGCTCCACTGTGGCCATATTTAAGTGTCTCACTCAACTCAACAATGAGTTTGCCATCTGAGACAAAGTTTGCATGTGGAAATGTTTTTTCACAGTCAACAATAGAAACATAAATAGAAACATAGAACAATGAATTATGATGCTTTTTCACACTAAACTTCAAACTCTTTTCCAACAATGGAATGTTAGTATATTTCAATAAACTTTTTACAGCAAATGGTACAAAAATCTGAAAGCTTTTATTCTAGTTTAGCATAAACTTCAACAAAAATGTTCCATTTACTAACTCTTTAGCTAGTTTTTTTTCTAGAATATTGATTAACAAAACATATTTTAAAAATAAAAATGAGAAATGGAGCATGTACCTTTTAAACTCTCAATGGGTAAGAGCTTGTAGTATATAGTTGCTTTATTTGTTTTTATAATAAGATAAAAAATCACTATTTTGTGTCATTATCTCGTCATAAATGATTAAATTTATTGATTTTTTAATGTAAATTTCAAAATTATGTTAAACTGAATAAAATTGGAATTCGTAATTGATAAAATATTGTAAAATTACTTTCCAAAAATAAAACATCTAATTTATTTTTAATTTTTTTTATCACTATCACTCTAATCTATTTTTGGGTTAAATATATTTATCGTTCGTGTACTATAACACGAAATTGATTTTTTTTCTGATTTAAACTTTAGACTATTTAAATACTTTTATAGAAATTATTGAAATTAGTTTCTCTAAATATAGAATGATTGTTAGTTTTTTTCAAATATCATAAGTTTTTTTCAAAATCCGTTGTTGTTTGATTGTAAACTCAAGACTATAATTATTTCTAATGGACTGATGAAATAAAACCTTATATTGAACCAATTTTACGTAAAAAAATATATTCTAATCATTTCTGTACTATAAGATCTAAAGTTTAAATAAAAAACTAATTACGTATTATAATTTAAAACATATTTAAACCTTTATATTTGGAAGTGCTATGACCATATGTCACAACCTTAATTGTTTTGAATTACTTTTTGGGATGGTGATAATGAGAGAACCCAAAATGTACACCAGTTTGCATTTGGAAGTTTGCTCTGATTCAGAAAGTGCAAGATTATCTAGAAAGCATGAGATATAGTATTAATTTTGTTTATGATATGATTAGTGGAAAATCATAGATGGTGATGAGGATTTGGCCACCAGTAGTGAAGTAGTAGTGCATGAAATGGAAAGCACAACAACTCATGTCTTTTGAAAACTATAGAAAACAAAATAAATCAGCAAACGCGTTTGTTCACAAATGAGAAGTGTTTGTCGGTTCCCACAGAATTAAATAAAAGATACTGACAGAGAATTCATACTCCAAGGAAAAATCAACCTTATGTGACACTTCACCCTTTGATTTCATAACAAAAGTACATAACATTACACCTTTCATTGCATGCTTTGATTGAACAAGTCTTCTTAGTCCATACCTCATTGCCCCCTTATCTTTTTCTCCTCCTTCATTTTCCATTACTCATATCACACCCTTCATTGCTGGAACAATATTCTATGCAGAAGGAGTCTCAGAAGATCATAGATGGTTCAACTGATACATGTTGCGGTGGTGGCAGCATCCTTGGGATGTGTTTCAACCCTTTTGCTGCTTTTCATGTGGCGTTTGTGTCATCACAGGAAAGAGCACAGAAACTTTGTTGAAGCCAATAGCTTGACCAGAATGGAGAGTCTCCAAGCAGGAATTGCAAGACTTCATCAACAACAACACCCTGCAGTCTATCACCAATTTGACCACAAAAACAAAAGCAAAAACAAAGGCAACAACTTCTATGTGTTCCATAATGGGGTATCTAGAAGGGGGCATTTGTTCAACTGGGATGATCATCCCTACCTTGTGGTTGATGCTGTGGAAAATGGGTGGTCTGGATTTGCTTTTACTAACTACAAGAGCAACAACATGCCATCTCATTCAAAAAGATTAAGTCTTTTGGGAGCATGTGGTGGTGGTGAGTATGGAAGAGAAAGTGAGGCTGAGATAAGTTGGGAAGTGTGCAATGGATCAGCAGAATATATGCAGAAGGTTAGGCTCAATCCTGAGTTGAAAAAGGTTCTTCACTCAAACAACTCTTCCAATATGAGTGTTGCTTCTGTCATTAGGACTGCTCTGCCTCTTCCTGGCCCTCCTTTGGGAAACTATGCCTTCCCACAAGAATCTTATTTTGAGATTACCATACTGTGTTCTGGTGTTGCCAATCATGAATTAGTTGTTGGAAAGAAAGAAGGGGAGAAGACAAAACTCCTGATTCAAGATAGTTCCAATGGTATAGGTGATTTGAATATGGTAGAAGAAGTGAAACTTGGGCAGAAAGAGGGTGGTGGAAAGAGTGGATCTGTGATGTTCTCATTGGGGTTAACAGCAGGAGGAGGTGTTCCTTTAAGAGTTCCTGGTAGCTACCCTAGGAGCATTGGATTCAACTCCAATGGTTCTGTATTTCTTGAAGGTAACTAAATTTACATATCCTTGTTTTGTTTACCATTGAGAAAACAAAGGTTCCAAGCCATTCATTTCCTATAGGTCAAAATTTGTAGACAAGTTTCATGAGGTGCAGTGATAAGTGCAGTACAGATTCAAGATTCATTACTCACAAAGTTTTGGCTTTGTGCTTTTGTTTTAGAAAGAACACTTGATCCAATTAAAGACATTTCAAATTCTCTCCTAAACATTAAACATCAGAGGCCCACATGAAATGTTCACACTCCACATTCCTCAACATAACTTCAATGCTATGTTTTAGAGTAGAATGGAACAAACATAGTTATGGTAAATAAGGTAGCACTTTGTTAGTTGTATTACAATGATTTTAGGTAACCAAAGTAGATGCAATGATTTAGATATATTCAACATTATTTTTCAATGTATCCAACTAAACTATCTAAAAAAATTCTTTAATTTTTTTTTTTTTTATATTGTGTCTATTTAACTTTAAAATGTACTATCTTTTTGTCTTTCAAATGGTATCTAAAATACTCTCTTTGTTCTATATACTTTGTAGGATCAAAAGTGATGCCTTTTAAAGTTAGAAGAACTAAAAATGTACAAATTTTATTTAGAAAGATTAAAACTAAACTGTGAAGTTTTACAGGGATGAAAAATATTTTACTGATTTTAATCTGATATTCATATTTCCACTTACAATTTTACAATCAATCAAGAAAGTCAAGGTAACATTCAAATAATTTCTGCAGTGTCTTCATAGTTATTGTGTTTCATGCAAGAATCATCAATTTCCATAGATATATGGTTTCAACTTATGTTCCTTGGGAGACATCTAAGTGTGAAAGTTGGTTACAGGAATGAAACTTGTGATGGAGTCTGAGAAGGCACAATGGATAGGAAGTGAAAGGGTAATTGGATGTGGGTATGATCCAAGACAGAAAAAAGTTTTCTTCACATTGGACTCAGAATTGGTGCATGTAATCCACTGCCAGTCAGAGGAATTTGGCACTCCACTCTGTCCAACTTTGGCTGCAAATATAGACATTCAGGTTTTAGTTAATTTTGGACAAAGTGCATTCAAATATGCACCTGCAAATGCACAAAGAACACCAAATCCATGCTTCATAGCCCCACTTGTAAATTCCCCTGGTGCTACCCTTGGTTATGATGACAGCAAGGAACTCTTCTCCATGGGAAGGATTGATTCTCAGTGGCATAATAGATCTGCAAACAAAGCAAATCAACCCAATGGGAATAATAATAGTCAAGTCTTAGATTTTGATGAGTCTGAGGCTGATCTATTTGAAATAGTCTTGGATGGTTCATAAAAGACTCAAAACATTTTTGAAAGTAGTTGTCATGTCTCAGGCAATTAACTTTATTTCTCCTTCCTCACATCACATACCCTTTGATCTTTCTCCTTCAACCACACCTACATTGAGAAGAGAAGAAAAGCACGGGTCCAAACACTTAGTTTTGCCTTTTGGAATAGAACATTTTCCTCTCCTGTAAATACTGAATTAGTACATTATACTTTCTGGACAATGTTCCTATACTATTATATCATACTTTCTGATCAAACTTTCTGCAAACATTTATTTGCTAGTCCATGTGAAAGGTCAATGCAAAGCAGCAACACCATGATGAAAAATGTTATTGTTCCGACCTCAAATCCGATAGATAGCATCGTGAGGGTTAATCACCGCATTTGAAGTATTGTCTGTTTTGGAAGTCGATACTCTGTCATGGTTTTGTCCTTAAAAGACTACTCGACAGGTTGATGGAGTATATAAACTGTCATTGACCTTAACTCCTAAGCGAAGGTTTAAGAGTGGATTCCCTAACTGAAGAGTTTGGAACACATTTTCGTTCCTACAAAGACGACTTTTAAGGACAAAACCGTAACGGAACTCAAAAACTCTAAATCAAAAAATATCTCGATGATTGATCGCTATCTCAACAAACTTAAGGTTGAAATATTTATAAATACCAAAAGTGTTTCTTTCACATCAACCGCAACATTTCTGAACCACTAACGATGCTAGTTAAAATATGATGTACGTCCCCATAAAATCATAAATTGTCCTTATAAGTTTCTTAAAAATTATAGTAATAATGATTTTCTTCAGTTGTTGACAGTGGGAAAGTGTTTACCGTATATATGATATATATGCACGCAAATAAAAATCCTGAATCGTGGATTCGAACTGAAGATTTGTGCAGTTATGATTTAGCATTCATGAAGCCTTTTTTCTAAGAGATAAGCATTTCTTTTGGTGTTGACTCTGAAAATGTAGAATCAATAATTGCATTTAGTTTGATAAGTATGTGGCATTTGACAACCGATATAAAACAACATTATCAAAATGTAATTGCGTGTCAATCCTGGTCTTAATGTGAGAATAAAGAAAGCACATGCACAGTTCATGGCCACATGTCATCAAACCTTTTAGGTCAACATATATGGGTGTGTGTGCCACGCTAACTCCCCATAATCATTCTTTTTACTATTCATCCTCTCCCAACATAATCTTTATAGCCTCACAAAGGTGATTAATGGAGAATCTCCTTTTATGTGCTTAACTAGACACATCTCTATGCATAATTTGTTTTTACTCTGGATTCCACCTCGACTAGAAATTAAGATATTTTATTCTTTATAAGTAAGTGTAAATTTTATCTTATAAGTCACTTTTATTAGGTTGAGTTAGACTTCAAAGTCAATTTCTTAATCGATTTTATGAGGTTGAATTATACTTAAAGTTCACTTCTTAACATGATATCAGAAAAATTTAAAGTCTATCCTAAACGATATCGAAGCATCCATAACATATATTTTCATGCACGAGTTAGTAGTCTTAGAATGAGGAAGGTATTTCATTATCTCACCTTATAAGTTAGTTTTATGAAAAAATGTTTAAAAAACTTATCTAATAAGTCAAAATTAATTTGTTAAAAATAAGCTTTTTTTAAAAAATTAATATAAGAATTGTTTTACAAACGTTGCCATTAAATTACAGAAAGGAATGAGAAAGTTGTTGTGTGGTGCATTTAATTAAGTCAAAGATGATGATCTCCCCTATGTATGAGTTTGTAGGAAGCACGTCACAGAAGCACCGAAGAAGGGAAGCAATTAAGAAATAGTTGAGAAAAGAAAAGGTATGTTTGAAATAAAAAAGTAAAAGTATAATCTCTAAAAATCAAAATCATATATCTGAAATGTGAAAAATCACAATCCATTATTTTGATGGCCATACCTACGTGGGTGCCATGTTTTATCAGCCCCCTGCCTTAGCCAACAATGATTGGTCGTAAGTGGAAATGAACTACGATGTGTCAATGGTTAGTTTCATAACTCTGTCTACGAGATAACCAATCAAATCCCACAAAGTTCCCTACCTTAATTATGTGATCACTCTTATATTATTTTCTCATGTTCATGCTATGCTTTTGTTAACAACCTTATTAATCACAACTCAATCTCTCTTTACAGTTCACCATTTGTATTTCTAAAAAATCATTAAATAAAAACTAATATTAAAAACAAAAAACAATTAATTATTAATTGACTAAATTAAATACTATTTTAAAAACAAAATAAATTATTAGTATCTAAAATATTTTTTAATTTAATATCTAATTAACTATGAAAAATTTAACTATAAATAAATTAGTATATAATTTGATAATACTAATTTAAAAATTATTTATTCATAATAAAATTACTTTAAATATCAATAATATTTTTAATCTTTAATTTAATTAATTTAGTGATTAATTGATTGTTGTTTCTAAAATTGGTTTATAATTAATAATTTTCTTATAGTGTAAACGTTCGTTATTACTATATAAGTTGATGTAATTAAGTGGATAACTGTTTTATATTTCTTTCTGGTGTGCGTAACATCAACGTACGACCTTATAAAAGTTTTTCAAGGTCATTTATTCTTAGTATCCCAGTTATTAAGGATTTTAATTTAACCCCGTATCCAATGTTTGAGGAACTACCACAAAATAATTATTTGAGCATGCGTGACACACTTCAAGGAACTTCTACGTGACGAATAGTGATTTCCTTCACTGAAATGAAGAACTAATGCAAAAGAATAAAAAACAATGTAAAAACTTATAATACCAGTGCAGTTTTAAATCTTTTTAGAAAAACGAATCACCTAAATTTTTCGTTGGCCACAGCCCAATCAGAAAACCTTCACTTGAATAAACTATATGATCTGAATCAGTATATGCCATTACATAATCTCAGTGGCTCTTTAAATTGTCTCCAGTATATGAGAAAAAAGTTTGTACTTCTTGTGAAGAAGTCGTTTTAATTTTTCTTCTATTCTCCTTGCTTAACATTTTTCATTTCCGTTCATATTGTTTTTCTCCCAACCAATAATATTGATGCCGAGCACAAACAATGAAGCTCATTGTTGCTCCACTGGTTGTAGCTGCAAATGCTAAAAAATAGTATTTATCCCAACAGAATACTAGTATATAGAGGAAATGTCATACCTTGTGTTGCTTGAGTGGCTTATTTATTAGGTTTTGCTGCGAACATCTTTGGTGAAAGCATAATCCCCCGAAATGTACTTTACACTTGTTGGGTGGGTCAACCCAAATTAGGTGTGCAACTTATTGTTCAGATCCAGAACAGTTATTCTTGTTCAATTAGTTGGAATAAAAACAATGGTATGACAGCGCAATCTTGTGTAAAGATGTGGCTGATGCAGTATTAGCACCGTCACTCACGAACATTCAACACAGAACTACCCTTGACTCTTCTAGATTGTTAACAGTAGGTTTTAAATCTTAAAATGTTCCAATCTTGTAGAGTAATGATTAGTCTCAATCTCAATAATTAATAGGTTAAAATTGGTGGTTAAGTGCAGTTAGAAATATAAGCAGATTGGATAGGAAATAAGACATTACGAATAGAACAAAAGGTTAACTATAAATGATGATAATATTGAAATATTAAATCCTTATTCTACCACTTTAGACAACCAATGAGAACACGCGCAAAAGACTGTTACCCTGAATTAAAACAGAAAATACTACACAAATTACGAACTACAGGACTTCCTCTATCGCCTGGATTTCAAAATTGCTCACCTCCTAATCATAGGAATAGAACTTATGTTTTGGTACATAAGATGCAGAAGAAAGTTGTAGAGTGTTCAATTTTAACCACCCAGGACTGATGCTGTAACCCTTTTCAATGATTCGGATGCCTTGAGCACATCAGACTCTGAATGCCCTGCAGAAACAAACAATCTAATTCCTACAGGCAAACGGCATTTATCCAATGTTGATCTTTTGGAAACAACCACAAATACAGATTCTTCTTTCAAAACCTGCAAATGCACAACATTAAGTACAATTAAAATTGAAACCAAGAAATTTAACATTACCAAGCATCAATCCTCACCCGTTCCGCGATATTTTCAAGCAGACGCAGGTCATCTTTCACGGAACCTGTTGATTTCTCTAATCTCAAATAAACAATAGGTGACTCTGGATTACTTGCAATTGTGATGCCCGATATTTTTGACAATTCTGCATTGGCCAGTGTACATAAAATCATCACTGCTTAACCAAAATGATTAACTAGAATCCTTGTTTTCATTGGTGAGAACAAATGCAAATAAACATCAATTCAAACTGTCAGGAATCGTGCACAAGCCAAATAGGACCACACTTAGGAAACGGGTACTGAAATCAAAGCCCCACCTTTCCTTAACAAAGAAATATTGTTCTTCAGCTTTGTTATCAGAGTGGGATTTTCCTCCAGGATATCAATAGCTGCAATTGCAGCGCTTGCAAGATAAGGAGGCAAAGAAGCAGAAAAGACGTAACCAGAGCTACTCAATCGCTGCCAGGGTAAAAAACATGCATATTAGAGCATGAAATGCAGACGAGAAACAATAGTCATCATACAGTGACAGCACACCTCTCTATCAAGCAACTGTTTTAGTTCACGTCTATAAACTCAGGAATAAATGATGCAAAGTAAACAAAAAAGATCCTTGAGAACAAATTCTTAAATTTCCACATTTATAATTTTTTTTTTGTATACTAAGAAACCTAACACTTTACTTGTAAATGGTTATTGGTTATATATCACATGACACTTCCATACTTGGTGATCTATAACTCTTGCACTTCCAGTGCAGAATCCTCCTTCTGTGGCCAATGCATGTCCCATAGCAGCAGTTACAATGTCTATCTTCTCAACCTACAGCGTGTAACCACCAATCACAAACAGCAATACAATTTTGAATAAATGACACTTGCATTTAGTGTGAGCACATGCAACCATCTCTCAACAAAGAAATTCAAAACATACCGGAACTCCATAATGTTCAGTGAGACCTCTTCCGGAACTTCCAAGCACACCCAATGAGTTGCTCTCATCCAGCAAAACACGAAATCGATATTTTTCCTTCAATCTAACTATCTCGTCCAAGGGTACTATTTGGCCAGAATTCTGAAAAACATTACAATGAAAAGGATAGTAACAGTTATCAGTTGAGCAATTCTTGTTTACACAAAAAGGTAAGGCCTATGTGTATAGACAAATGTTAGTACAGAAAAAGTAACTCTTTTGAGGTTGGACTTAAGGCCTAACTCAATCCCATAAAACTGGTTTGGAAGGTGAAAACACCCCAAGCTTACAAGCACTAGTACAATTGGCGCTTATAAAAACAATATGAATAACCAAAAGTTATGAAAAAATATTGCAGAAAGGTTGGTTAGCCATAACTACAAAATTATTTCTTACGATATAAACCAATCATTACCCTTCACATGAACAACTTAAGCATTTAAGAGTAGGCCACCATGCCTTCTATAGAATTGATGTAAGGAATTGCATGTACTCGACCACACATCATTTCCCAATTCTGTTCGAGAAATGTGATGAGAGAAACCAAAAAATATTCACTAAACTACTCCATGGATCTCTCCTGTTTTAACTTGGTCAATTCTTGGAAAGGATTTTCATACTACCACCCCCACCATGTCACCATTTCCCAATTCTGCTCCCATGTAAGTCCATCTTTTGTTTCTCTCAATAGATTAAACCAATGAATAGTAGAACCATGCATGCTTAACTATGCTAATTCCATCTTCACTAATATTCTGAACTTCAAAATAAGTTTCTGCCCTAGCAATCCACCCATTATCGTAATCTCCATTGAAAGATGTCAATTCCACCTTCTTAACTGTCATAAGTGCTCATTTATGTCATGATTGGTTGAGTACTTGAGTCTGATACTTTCTCCTCTTCCCTGTCCAATGACCTGCCTTGCTCCTCTTCTCCAGACTTTCCCATAATTTTCTCATCTCCAACAAAACCCTCTTAAACAATTTGCCATTTTTTTTGTCCAAACTCACCTCTACCTGCGCCTCAATACTGGCTTTCAACTTCTAGGTTCTCTTTCAATTCATCTAGCCACTCGGTCACACATCATGGTCTTCTTCACAGGTCACACAAATTCTCTTCTTTTAATATGTTGGATTGAACCAAACTTGCAGAAAACCAATTGGTAAAAGTAATAAAATATAATATTGAACAGTGAAATCAAACACAATACAGCACAACATTCGTTGTACCAGACAAAAAGTCTCAGCACACAATACAACATTACACTTGTCCCAAAGACAAATATGTCCAGCATAGAGTATTCTCTGTCCAGAAACTACAAATAACTTCACACTCCTAATTATACAGCCTACTATCAAATATATACTTCAAATAAATAACAGCCAGGCAACAGCAGTTATTTTGTACACATAAAACCTACACTACCAACAGTTGTTTCTACACTTAAGTGTCATCCTATAGTTTCTAATTCGAACAGTTTTCTGAAGCACTTAATTGTACACATGTAATAACTTTCATAACTGCTCTTAACTATCAGTTCCCATCAGACTGCCACTAAGGCTGGAAGTTTTTTGTCAAATTTTAATCCTTCATAATTATTTTCAAATTGCATTTGTTGATTAACCCTTCTATCTCAGCAGCACTGGAAGTTCATACAGATAAAATTACCAATATCATCAATTGCAAGAAGCAAGAAGCAATTCAAAGTTTCAAACGGCTAAAGCTGAAGGTTGTGAATCTTGTGATGTGAGAACTTCTTTGGAAACATGATGTAAAAGTGAAAAGCTAATCTACCGCACACATGATAGACAAGATCTACCTGGTAGACAGCTTCAACAACAATATATCGCCTCAAATTCTTGGTCCGCTTATATTTGACAGTAATGTTCTCTAGCGTTTCTCTTAAAGAGTTCATGTCATTGTGCTTAAAATACACTACTGTGCTTCGAGAAAGATGAAGGCCATTCTGTATTCCCCAGTGAACTCCCTCATCCCTGTAAAACATAAAAACTTACAAAACATAATTTGCAATAACACAGCCTCTGCTAATCAACCATACCAAGTGAGCAACTGAACGAAGAAGTGTCTCAGTTTGTTCTTTATACCATTCTAATTTACAAACAAAAGCAATGAGATAAAGCCAAAGAAAACAACTTTGTGATGTCAACGCCCACTAAAAGTATAAATAAATGTCATGAGAAATAAAATAGATGAAAAACTGAAATATTACAGCATACAATCTTTTCAAAGACAAACTTAAGCATACTTACGCTACAATTATATCTCCTTTTTTAGAGAAAGCAGGAATTGCACTGAACATGGTTGAAAGTCCGTAAGAGTAGAGAATTGAATCAGGGGTTCCTAAAAATTTCGCTATTCTTGCTTCACAATCAAGGTGGACATCTACACAAAGAAAAATTATAATAAAAATAGAAGCATTTCCTCAACAAAAAAAAAAACTTTAAGACTGAGTCTTACCAATTGTCCCATAAAACCCACGAGGACCACAAGAACCAACACCATATTTTGCTAAAGAAGAAGAACACGAGTCCTACAAGAAGAAGTAAATATAATTTAACAACATCAACCCAGTGCCCAAAAAAAAGAATTATCATGGATGGAGACCATTTCCTTACAAGTAGCTTTGGATGACCTATAAACCCAAGATAGTTTGCTGAAGCAAAATTGATAACTTCTTTGCCTTTGATTACGGTGTGTGGCCCAGCAGCACTGCATAAAAAAGGACATTATTTTATCTTAGAAAAAGGCAAGAACTTATGCATCTAGAAGGTTTATCCAGTGCACAAGGCTCCCATTATAGTTCTGTTTGGGTAGGGCTGTCTCTGCTTCTATAACCCAAGATCACTACGTCACAACTAACTAGGTGGAAATCCTACCAAAATCCCTAGAACTCTCCCACGAAAATTTCATGAATCTAAGTCAAGAAAAATGTAACCATAGCAGTGAAGTTGACAAGCATAAAACATAATTTCAGGATTTAATCTTAAAATGTTTAAGACAATAAAAGTTAAGAAAAAACAAAACAAGGTTGCCACAACCAAAGAAAAGAAATCACCTCTCCAGCACTGGTGGTTCATAATACAACTCTTTGTTAAGAGAAGGAATAAGGGGTTCTGGAACCCATTCATCACATAATTCGTCAATTTCCTGCAAATAATAAGCATAAAAAAATGGCATAATACAATAACATGATGAATCTCAGATTGCATTGGAACAATATGCTACATATTGTCGGAAAGATATACATACACACACACACATATATATATATATATAGAGAGAGAGAGAGAGAGGAAACTGAAAAAGTATTTTATTGATACTACAAAGATTACAGAAAGGCACTATTCATAGAGCTGGGAACAAAGGTCAATGACAGTAACAAACTAAATCTGTCAAATAGTAACAGGTAACTGATTACAGTTATAACAGTAGCCTAAATTACTATACATACACTCTAAAACAGATTTCAGTCATAAGTATTCCTTCAAAAGAATATGGTAATTATGTTCTTTAGAAAACAACAGTAACTTCAGATATTCCACACAATAATCAGAAAAAAAGACCTCCAACCATACAATTTCAGCATAGACATGAAAATTATTTAACATACAACTTTGTCAGCGTCCACTCTGAGATATGTTTCTAAAAATTTTAACAGCATAAACAATCATCCAAAAAGCAAGTCCAAATCTATCATAAAGCGAGCTGCTATTATACAATCATGCTTCACAAACTGAAATCTATCACGTATTGAATCTCTCGAAACTACTTGAAGGCAAATAAAAACGAAAAATAAATATCAGAGTAGTTCCAAGTAAGCACCAGGGATGAAAAAAAACATAGCTGAATTGCATGTCTGAAGAGCATATTTCCATCCGTAGGAACTCCAAAGATTAATCTATCTTGAAATTTTCAAATCCTCATAAAGAATAATAATATATTATATATGCCCCCATGTCAGGTCCCTAGACCAACTAAAAATCACAATAACTGAATGTCCAATATTCTCCTTACATCGAACAGCTTTTAAAATCTAAACATTATTAACAGACACCACGTTTCAGCTGCCTAGTATATACTAACAATGCATGCAATCTAAAGGTGAAGCGCTTAAATTCGAAGAAATAGGAAAAATAAAAGTCATTGTATCAGGAAAAAAATCGACAACAAACCAAATGTCAACTTCATTTTCACATAAAAGTGTACACAACCGTGTGCCAGCCCTACATCACATTATTCAACAAATAACTAAAACCTTGAATATGTAACAAAACAAATAAATAAAAAATGCGCTCACTCACTCTCTCACAAAGATAGATAAATAGTAATATTGAACTAACCTTGTTTGTCAATGGCCTTTTAGGAGGCTTGTAACTTTTCTGCGAAAGCAAGAAAAGTATGACCACCAGCAGAAAAACTTCGATGAATAAATGGCCTTCAAACACAAGGTTAAAACGGAGGAAATCAATCGATCGATTAACCAACTAACTAACTAATTACATTCACAATCATCAATTGAAACAGAAAATAAAGATAAATCTAAGTCCAGAAAATGAAAAACTACCGCCGATATGGACTCCGAAAACCACAGCTCGCGCAGAAGGTGCATCCAACGCGAACATCACCCAATTCAACGTCGTGTTCACGAAATTGACGACGGCAGAGCCCATCACAGTCTCCATCGAATTCGCAAGGAACCGTTCAGAAGCACTCATGCATGAACGAACATTCACACTACTCGAAACTTACGGAACACTCTAATCAAATAAAATCAAAAATGAAATCAAATGAAATAGCTGCAACTCAGGAATCGAACAGGAAGGTTGACGAATCGGTTGAGCTGGAAATGCAAGTGTTCGGATCTGCGACAGCGAGAAAGCGAAACGACGCGAGGAGAGAGAAACGGCGCGAGATTCAGAATGAGATTTGTATGAGAGGGAGAGAAGAGAAGAAGGGAGAGGAATGGGGAAGTGGAGAAATTTGACTGTGTTTGGATGGGGAATGATCGGAGGGCTGGGATGAAGCCACGTCATAGAGGGTTACCCGTAACTTAACGGTTGTCATGACGCATACGAACTTTTCTTCTCTCCGCCCTCCTTCCTCGTCTATTCCTCTTTTCTTCTTCCTTCCTTCGCTTTCTATTTTCTTTTTCAGCGCGGAATTCGCCTTTTCTATTTTCGCCTTTTTAGGCTGCGTCTGCGTTCATGTCGAATATCATAATAAAATTCAATAAATATATATATTTATTTATCACTACATATTTTATAATCATGTAAGTGTGTATTAATACAAGATTTATCTAACTTAATTTATCACCTCGAATTCAAATTGTCTAAATAAAACTATATTAAATTTAAAATTTATTTATTTTAATATTTGTTTTCTTTTATCTATGACTTGGCAGTATATAGATATGATGTGGGGTTTATTTTGAAGTTACTACTTTAGTTTATTATGACATTGATGAATATTGTAATTGGTCGCTTGCAATCCCGTGGAAGAAAAGAGGCTACCTTACAATAAATATTATAATTTGAAATTTGTGGTAATTAACTCCAAATTATATTGTTTAAATCACTTATAAATTTGATTGGGTTATTCTTATTGAGTTTAATCAATACTTTTTGTCAATGAAATATGTTTTCTTGGGTAATTTGTGTTCTAGATGTTTAGTTTAAACCTGATTCTCAGAAGATATAATGGTTGTGTGAAAAAAAAAATTGCTTGATGGAGATAAAAGTTGTTTTATTAATGAATTTATTATATTTTCGTAAAATTTTAGTTTATTAATTTTTAAAATATATCAATTGGCTTATTATTACAAACAATAAAAAAAAATATCGACGAAAAAAGTAATTTATATAAATTTAAGAAAGACAAATAAGGAGTAATATATTCGCTCACTTATATTATTGTCATATTTTATATAACATATCACATGTGAAAAATATATTTTAATCTCATATTTTACATTGTGTAATTGTTATTCTATTACATTTCATTTTAGCATTATTGCTCCTCTTGTCAATGTATTCTTAGTTAATAGTTTTTTTTTTTCAAAATGGTTTTTAAATTGATATGTTTATTGTAGACTTTTTTTGTCATATCTTATTTGTGTGATTTGCCATCAATATTGTGTTATTTTTTTCGTTGTTCTCTATATTCGTTTTTACAATACGTACACAACAAACAAGTATTAGAAAATATCTATAAATTTTAGACCACATTGAGTATAAAGCTCATTCAATAATCCTTCCACTACTATTTCAAAGAAATATCTTTATGAGGTTGCGAAGGAAAAGTCTTCAATATTGTGGTTGAAGTTGGATAAGTTGTTTATGACAAAATCTATATGAAACAAGTTTATATTGAACAATGAGTTTTTCAGGTTTTGTAGGAAGGAAGATGGGTCATTCAAAGCTCATTTTATTAAGCTTAATGCAATCTTTATGGAGCTGAGACATCAACATCAAGGTAGAAGATAGTCTCACTTTTGTTATCCTACAAGGACTTGGTGAGTATTTTTTGTGCAAAGAAGGATATCATTATGCTTGAAGAGGTTAAGTCTAATCTTTATACAAAGGAGTTATGACTTAAACTATTCGAGAATGTTGATGATGCATTGTCTTCGAGGTTGATGGTCTTTAAGAAAGACAAGAAATTCAAAAATTTTAAAAAGACAAGAGGTTCTTTGACTCTTACTTTATTGTGGACTTGGACATTAATGGTCCATCACAAGCTATGCATTTACAATTGGTGGGTCCATGATTAGTTGGAAAGTCACTCTTCAAACAATAGTGACTTTGTCAACAACAGAGACAAAGTATATGATAACAACAAAGTCGACTAAGGAGGAAATCTAGTTAAATGGTCTAATGGGCGATCTCAAGTATGTTTAGGAAAGACAACTATCTTTTATGATAATCTGAATGTAGTATGTTTATCCAAGGATAATGTACAACATGGTAAGACAAAGTATGTTGATGTCAAATATGGTTTTTGTCATATTAAGAAAATGATTAAAATGAATAAGATTGACACCAAGAAGAATCTCACATGTTTTCAGAAAGCCAATTATTAGGATCAAGTTCATGCATTGATTGAACATGGATTGTTGGTAGTGATTCCAAAAGAAAGTAACTATAGTTCAAGATAGAGTTGCATATCATGATGTACTGCATTCTTTTTAGGATGTAGCGTTTGATGATTGTAAACGTCATTTACTAGTTAGAAGGGTTGTCTGTTAATTATAGATTGTTGTATATGTGTTTGATATAACTCAATTGTATATCATATAATGAACTAGTAGTTCGTTGCAAGCATTTTTTTTGTGTTAGTTATTTGTCACTGAGTACTTCTAACTAACATGTAATCACTGTGTAGCCTTATATAAGGGTAGTTGTACTTGTGAACATGTCAAAGCTTATTTGGTTTATAAATGAGACAAATATTCTTTTTTTTTCTCTTGTTGATATGATTCACAATTAGTATTCCATTTCTCATTTTGTTGTTCTTTGAGTTCATCTCGAAATTAGGTGCACAACATTTACTTTTGTACAAATTTTAGCTTCCAAATCACATTCATCAAATCATCTTCTTACATTCATGTTCTATTTACAAATAATGCACTGTAAGCAGTAAAAAATGTCAAACTTATTGATTGCACATTCATTTTTATCATGTTTAATCGTATGGTAGAATTAACTTATTGAGACTTGAAGTAAGTATTTCAAAATAGTATGTGAGACTTGTGTAGTTGTTAGGACATAATCAACAACGTCACAAGACTACAACATAATGAAATCCTTTGAGAAGAGTTTGCACATTATGGGTCACATTTTCAATGTGAGTTTATATAAAATAATTCAAGGATTTATATAAATATGCTTTGACGGACATTATCGAGGAGTTTGACGGTTTAGATATATATTTATTGATAGTGAACACTGCAGTTGTGTACTCAGACATACTCACGATTTAACTTTCGCTTGGTAGTATACCACTGAATTTAGTGCATGTTATATGGACTAAACTCAATTGTTATGATATGTTAAATGATACATCGTCTGAGTTGTCTTTAGCTTGAGCTTGATGTTGTTTTAAATCATTTTAAAGAATTTGACATTACAGTTAAAATGACAATCAAGAGCAAGTTACGTGAAATTGCATACTCAAATGTGACATCAATGTGTGCACCAATGGATAAGGTCAAAACAAAGGGATCCCAAAATAGTCGAGCAAATAGGTTTACTAGATCTACAAAGCGTAAGCCCTCTTATTTTGAGAATGTCTGATGTGATTCATTCTCTACATGACAATTCTTTTACATGGAGGTCAAGCAAAAAGAGGAGGAAAACAATGGCCACGTGAACATTAAAGCAGGTCTAATGTTGGAGTAGTTTCATCCTAGTACTCACCCTTACATACTTGATGTCATTGATGTGAAGGTCGATGTTTTTTATCGATCTATAGTTGCAATATTGGGAATATGGGAGATTCATGGTCGCTTGTCATAATGGATTTGTTTAAAGAAATTATACAATGACGTGATGAATATGCTGCATTGTTGGGTTGTTATGAATTGGTAGACCAACTAAAAGGGTCATTACTAGTAGATGAAATGTCAACGGTAAGTTGTGGCACACGTTACACACTTTTTCAACTTTTACACTTTCTCTTCCAAACATTGATGTCTTCTCATACTGGTGTAGAAAAAATAGGTGATTATTCTCGATATGAAATACGCGATTGCTAGTAAATACAATGATGTTTTAGTGTGTTTACCATTGAAGCAAAATATGATAATATTCTCATTACGAAGTAAGCCTCCCACAAATGTCAATTGTATCGAGTCATATATATTGGACATGTGTATGATTCACATTTTGTTTAGGTATTTTCATGTGTGTGGTCATGTTTTACATTGGTATTTACAATTACTTATTAATTATATTATATGTAGGTGAAATTGCAAGATGGTTGCCCCATACGAACTATAAACATATTGTGATCTACATAATATTATCCTAAGACTAAGTTATGGTTATCATTTTATATTATTTGGATGTTAGTGTTTACTCGTATGTTAGGAGTTACACGCATATATGTTTGCCTTGTAGACTATTGACTTTATTCTTATAATTATTATATTGTGTTCACTTCAATTATTAATACTTACTTTTTAAAAAAACAAAAACATTTCAGATTGCATTTCTATGTTCAAAAATATATTTTTGTATGTATAATGCAGAATAATTTTTTTTAAATATAAAAGAGGGACCCTTTTGTCTTTTTACCATCCCATGGGGTGCACTTTCAAACCATGGGCATGCAGAATGCAATGGCCCAAACGAGACACATGGATCTATTGCTATTTCCTTGTTATAGGCCCATGATCTCTGGGGTTTGTTCCCTCATCAATTAATTCGCTTGGTCTAAGAGAAAAAAATAATTAATCTTTTCCTTATTATGGTATCTCATTTTTTATATTTATATTTTTAACTAATAGGACATATTAACTATATTTATAAAATATTATATTATTTCCACTTTATATTTTACTTTTGAAAACAATATAGTTTACAAAGAAACACAATCATGCTTCATAGTTTTTTTTTTTAATTCTGGAAAACAAAAAATACAGTGAGTTTTTTGTATTTGTTAATAAAATTATATAAATAAAAAATAAATAAACCAATGGTACAATTTTCCATCCATGTTTATTATAAAATTGCATTAAAAAAGTGTTGGTCAAACTTCAAAATTTAATGGGAGCATGTTTGCTTAGACGTAGACCTAAAGACTTGTATATATTGGATATTGGATGAGTTGTACATAAGTATTGTTGTATCTCTGAAAATGGTTTGATTTTTTTTATGAAAATTATTATTTTTTATTTAAAAGAATAATAAATAAATATAGATCAATTTAGAGGTGATTCAAATCCAATTCTTATAAAAAAAATATAAACTTTTATATCCAAACCTAAACCAATCTCCTAACAGAAAGCTGTAGACTAAACAAAAATTCAAGAATATTGTCTACAGATGAACCCATCCTTGACAACTGAAAAAAACCATAAATTGTGGTCAGAAACATTGTACATCATGTTCATTTCACATTTTTTGGCAGCCTCAAACGATGTTTAATTGTGGTTCTCAATGCATATTGAGTGAAAAGAACTCTATTGATTGTTGATTTGGTCAAAGACTTGGTTGGTGTTTGTGTGTATCGAATACAAAGAGGGTTTTTCAGAAGGAGCCATGGTTCACCAAATACCCAATCATGTGCCACTAGTTATTGTCCTAAATGTCATCTATAGGTACTTATCTAGGTATGCCTTCAACACCATATTGACGCACACTAATGATGAAAGCCTACAATGATGCACATGCTCTTGTCCCCAACACCATGCTTTAAGATAAAATGTCTAAATTTCCAAACAAAAATGATAAAATGTTTAAAGCAAGAGCTAGTAGATATATAGCATGTTATCCAAAAACAGGATATATTAAAGCAAAGCACAAAATCATATTACTTTTCATGGTTGGGCCACATTTGATGATTATGTTATGGGAATCATAACTTGTCCATGAAATCAAAACCTTTTTCATTATAACCGAGAGATTATTTGTTTTGGTGTAGTTGAAACTTTGGCATTGGAGAATTGAGATATGATATACAGTCCAAACTAGTTCTAATTGCATCATTACTATTATTTAATGATGATTTTGGTTAACAAAGGAAAAGGGGTGAGAGGAAGAGAATGATAGGGCTAAAGGAGGCAGAAAGATGAGAGATTGATCTGAAAAAAAAGGAGGATTAGGAATGATTTTAGTGATGAAAAGGAGGTGGGAGCATGTGATTTAGAGGTCCACATGGGTAGAAAAAAGCACAAGAGAGAAGAAAAAAAGTAGGGTAACAAAGGTTGGTCCAGAATAAAAGAAAGCAATGGTGCAGAGGTAGCAGCATCACTGGAACCATAAAAGAAAAGCTACCCTTGTTTCCGAAGAAATGAATAGCAAGTTTTAATGCCAAAAGTGTGCAAGAGAACGTGGCATTGTGCTATTCTTCTCTTCAGCTGAGTCTGAGAAGCAACAACACACCAAATTTCCCTATATTGGTTCATCATTTATGCAGTCCTTAATTTTGTAAAAAAGTGGTTAGAGAGATCCTCAAAGAAGACACTGTTCATGAAAAAAAAAAGGGTGTGTGATGGTTTGTAGCAATACCAATTTCATGATATTTAGTTGGAGTGATGAGTTGATCCAAACTACCAGACAGACAGCCTTATTAAAATGGTTAAGTATGAGAAAACAGTGAAAAGGTTGTGATTAATAATGACATGTCACAACACAACCTCAAGCACCCATCAAGATGGTACATAACTAAACTCACTTCCCCCACAAAGCCACCACGAGGAGTGAGAGTGTCATTTGGTTTGCTGTTTGGTGAGGTTGATCAGAGTAATATTATTTGTTGGATGAAGGCCATGTTTCAATGCTAGAACCTATAGCATCAATACTCTTACAGTAATCTCCCATGATGTCACCACTTAATGTCCTTCTAACTTAACTCCTACAACTCAAAACATAAAATACACTTTAACCCTATTTTTATATTATGAACTATTTTAATCTCTAGTCGGTGTAGGATTTACAATACACTCTCTCACGCTAAGACTGACAACTCGTATGTAGGACAACATATTATGAATGGTCTGATAACAGCTCGATAGTGAAATATCCAACAAACTCTTGTTAAGATAGATTCTGATACCATATTAAGAAGTGAACTTTACGAGGTTGAGTTAGGTTTAAAGTTAATTTCTTAATAAAACAAAACAAAACAATAAAGTTTTTTTTTTTCTTTTTGTTGTAAACTAGAATTGTTTATATATAAATATGGATGAATAATTGAGATCACACATATTTAAAGAAAAAATTATCTGTGAACCATATCATATTCCGTTAACATGTTGGCTCAGAAAGTTGAAATAAGCACTTGTGTGGGGTCCACTTTGTGGTTGCTTTGTTTGCATCTGAGCTAACTAACGTTGGAGTGACAAAAAATCCAATGAATGAGGAGTTAGGTTCGAAAAGAAAAGCTGAGGAGGTTGAGTTCTTATCTGTTCTTCCTTCTAACTAAAGAAGAGCATAGACAAGTAAAAATATCACTAAGAATACGTTTTTCAAAGGTGTGCTTAACTCTTGTTTTTTAAGGATTTATTTTGTGAATTCCTATGATACAATGAACTCATATATTTGAAATGTGAGTGAGTTGAATAATGTAAGTTTTTTTTTTTTTTTACTTTTGGATATAGAACATAAAATTTACTACAGTATGTGCAGGAAAAGAAAGAAAAAGAAATGTTTTTTTTTTACTGCAACTTTGCTTTACTTAGGGTTCACCACATGAAGGAAAATTAAAAAAAGAGAAAGCCAAAGAGAGGGGATGGGTCGTTTTCTATTTTGAATGTAACAGGAAAATAATAGAAAAATGTTTGTAATCATTACCAAACTAGAATTTTTTTTTTCCATTGAAGTGCAAGCAAGCAGAGAAATAGCAGTGATGTATCTTCATGGTTTGGTATATACGTCATAGTATTCTTGGTTTTGAATTTGAGTTTTTGATATCTACGTGTATTAAATATTTGATGATATAATTTCACAATTTATGTTCTAGTCTATCTCTAGTATAGTTACTTCTATGCATGATGCATTTGATTTATAACAAAATATGTGACAAATGAAGAATGATAATTAGCTGTATATTTCATTCAGGTTATTTAAAAGAAATAATCACTTCTATTTTGATTTGTAATTCATAAAGTCTTATTCGTATTAATTTCATTAGTGTAGTATATACCATCGAGATGTTTTATGTATCTTGGGTAAGACATATGTCACTTAAATAGGTTTTATAGAGAATTTGTATTTGATATACAGGATGACAAATTTTCCCTCATCTCCATGTTTTTTTTATTCTAATTACCCTTTTAATTATAATGGAAAGTGTGGGATATTTTTCTTCACTTTCAAGTGGTGGTGATGGTTGCTTATGGTGGTTGATCGTGAATGTCGATGATTGAAGTAAGTTTTGTGGTGTCTCTACTAATGATGGTCGTGTTTTCGTTCACTTATTTTTTTTAAAGTCATAAAACTTAGAAAAAAAATCATCTAGGTACAAAAATGGAGTATAAAAGTAAAAGAAAAATATTTTCACACTGGAGAACGTCGAATCTTCTCATCAACCCTCTCACACACCCTTAAATGATGGAAGTGCTCTCTCAAACGATGTTACGGTTATAGAAAAATGGAAGTGTTGCGACTGGAAAGGAAGTATACGAGGATGCAGGTGCAACTGATGTTATTTAAAAAAAATGTGAGGTTATGTTTCATGTAGGGTTATTTAAATTTTTTAAAAAGGTTAAAACTGATTTTTCAAGGGGAAGGCATGGAAGTGGAGGAAGAATTTGCTTACAGAATTAACTGACTGTGATGTTCGTCTTAATCTAGACTTATGACCCAACAAATTTCTATAAATAGATTGAGCAATATCGCTAAAATAATTTAATAACATTTATTACTCTCAACTATCGAATATCACCTACCGACACTTTCTACATATACCTTTAGTCTGATTGAAGTTGAGATCTATTAGGCACCAACATAAAAAAAAAATATGTAAAGTGCGAGTGACATAGAAAACGAGACATTTTCAATCCATATAAAAACATTACCTTTTATAAAATGTTTAGTGAGGAAAAAAAATTACTTCACTATTTAATAAAAAAGATGTCTTATACGTAATTATGATTATTATAAAAAATTATAATTTTCACCAATATGAATATATGACAGGAAAAAGAAACTTCTGTATTCTCAATTATAATTAAATTTTTAAAAAAATTATATATGAATGTATAGTATTTAATTTTAATATAAAATTAATAAAAGCAAACTAAGGCAAAAAAATCTTTATAATGTAATCCAATTATGAGTTCACATAAATGATATTTTAAATTTTTATACTAGTTATTTTAAATGTTTGTAATTTTTAATTGGTTAATAACATAAGAATGTTTCAAAATAAAATTCATTAAATATTACTAATAAGCTTACACCATTATTTTTCAATAGAAACATTTCATTTTATTTATTAATTTATTAGTTAGAGTTTCATTATGATTTTATTCTTAAAAAACACAATAATGAATTAGAGGAGAAAAAAATATATAAACTGTCTATGACATTGACTTGTGAGATTATATTAACTACCACTTTGCTGATAAAAAAAATATTAACTTACCAGAATACACAATAAATTGTAGTATAGTAAATAAAAATAAAAGTATCTCTCAAAAATTGAAATGGTATAATCCATTAATAAATTTTTGTGAGTATCTATACGTATGACATAGTATAGCTAGGTTGAAAAGTGTAATAGGAAGCACATGGAGTTTGGACCTTAAACTGAGATTTTGAGTGTGTAGGAGTGAACACATTCCATCAAAATGCAGTCAGAAGTCACCACTATCTTCCCATTGGGTGGCCCCTCTGCAACTACTTTGAACGGTTTTGCAGAAGCTCTTAACTCCATTGCCTCCATGCTCCAATCTCAATAATAATGCACGTTTAGACATGTTCACTTTTCTTTTAGGAAGACACACTAGGAACTGCATATGTAGAGGTTGGTCCTAACCTTTTTATAGATCAAAATGTTAGAGGATCTTACTATCAATCTAAATCTCCTAGAAATGATTTTTTTTAATACATTTTATGAAAAAACAACCTCATAAATTTATTACTTTCCAAATTTTCGACTAACCCGAAATCCTAAGGTTATTTGAATATCTTATATTAGAGTGAATTTCATGTCTAATTCAATCTTATAAAATTAATTTATAATGAGATTTGTATCTATTATATGTAGATATAATAAATGTGAGACCTCTAACACACATCCTTTACGTCGAGATTTGTCAACTTATATGTGAGACTATATATTATGAGTGGTTTGATAACAAGTTTTTTTTATCAGCGAGAAACAACTAAATTAAATCGGCCCACTTAAGAGGTGGTTCAACCCTCATACAGATCAAGAATGAACAAAAATATATTTCCACCTACACATTTAAAATCATAAGGAATCTCCTACTGCCTTTCCCTACACTACCAAATAAAGAAAGAACATTAAATCGAATATGACTTAAGAAACTTAACAAATTATCGCTAAAATAAACTTTAAATGATTTTGATATCATATTAAAAAGTTAATTCAAATTTATAATACCACTTATACGATGAGGTTTGCACCAATTGTCACTTGATTAGATTGAGATCTCCAACAACAATACTATTATAATTTTGAAATTTTCATCGTGACTAAATCGATTATTCACGTGTTTTATTAACAAACATTACTTATAATTTTTTAACTTTTTTTCATAAAATAAAGCTAACTATTTAAGTTATAAAATTGTTTATTATATTAGTGAACAAGAAAGTGGAATTCACAATAATGATAAAAGGGTGAGGATGAAAACGAAAATTCATAGCAGCAATTTGAGTAAAATTGTTCTTAAAATTTTACAATCTCTCTTCACACGTTTTCGTACTGTCGGTAGAAATAAAGCTTGTGTTAGAAACTGATTTGAAGACTTTATTAGTAACGTAAATAAAAGATAAATTACATATATAGAATTTAACTGAAAATGTAATAATAATAGTATAAAAAATACACTGTTATTTACTTATACATTATCATATATTATAAGTATTTAATTTTCATGAGTTAAATATGATTTGTGTTTACGTAGTTTCACACGAAAAATTATTTTTCGTATCTAGTCCAAATTTCAATTTTACTTGATATCTATTGAAAGAAAATTATTAAAATATTAAAAATTTATTTGTCACGTAGCAATGACTCTTTCAATAATCTTTTTATTATAATACTCATTAGTTCTAAAATTTAAATTAAAAACGAAAATTAATTTTGCTAAAAATTAAAATTCAATAAATTAATGAGTAGTGACAAAAAAAAAATATAAGAAAAAGTAGAAAAGGACGTGAATGTATTATTATTTTGGATATGAGATGTTTATAAAAGTGAATGAAAGAGTACACATTAGAAAATTCATCATTTTGTAGTTATTTTATAGTTAATAGTATCATTTTTCTTATCAGTAATCTATGATGCACTTGTTTTATCCCTACCAAAGAATATAAATTCAGTCATATATTCTCATCTCCACAAATCAAATCAACCAATGAACAATTAGAAAATAAAAATATTTATAACACTTATCTTTTTCTTTTTGTGTTCTTATTTTTCGAATTAAAAAGTTAACTATTCAATAAAAATGGTAATTAGAAGTAAGTATTTGACTTTTGAAAAAAATAGATACCCATGATCATGCAAAGAGTGAAATTATGCATAATCTAAAATTAATTTTAATACTATATTGTATAGGTGAAAGTATAATGTTGTTGCTGAGTAACTATAATACTATATATATAACTACTATATATATATATATATATATATATATATTTGAATGTGACAAATCTTAATGGTAAAGATATTATAAATTAAAATTTTGTTAGTTAACATTTTCATACATTAAAAAATTAAAGAAATAAAATGAAACATATAATTGAGTGACGTGTATGTAAAATATAAAAGAAAAATGAATTTCTATTAATTATTATTTTAAATTAAAACTAAAGTATTCTTAATTAGTAGATCATGGGATTTTAAAATTCATTTGATGTACAAAATATGATAAAATAATTATCATATCTTATTGTAATATATTTGTTGATTGTGTGAAGATGATATATATGATGATGTTATTTTATCATTTATAATATATTTTAGTCTAGTGTATTTTATTTATTTTAATAATACGAAGTTCAGTTAAATTCAACTAAGATAAAATATCTGTATATACAATGTCAATATTTATATTTAAACTTTTAGGACAATTAAAATTAAAATTTTCTTATCCATATATTTAGAAAAATACTTGATTCATAATACTAAATTTACAACAAAAAGTTATATTTATAACTTTAAAAATAATTAATCATATAAACAAAATGTATTTTTGTTAATATTAATTTATATAATAGCTTATATTAGCATGTTTTTACTTAATATAATATATTATATCATCTGTATTTATATTTACAATTATCGTGACACATAAATTTAAATAATTTTATTTACTAAAATATTAAAAATAAATAATAACTATTTAAATATTAATTCCAATTTTAAAACCTTATATAGATGTTTTTTAATATAAAAAGTAGTTTTATAAATAAAATTTAATTTTCAAAATTTAGTTAAAATTCATTTTTTCATAATTGAGTCGAGTTTCATATTAAAAGTCAAAGAAAGAAACAATTGGTTGAAGCTTTTTAATATAATTTTAGGATCAAAATGGATTCTTTTAGAGAGTTTTTAAAGAGATTTCTGATTACTGACACACATGTGACAGAAAATAACTGAGTGTTCGTGCATAGAAGTTGATCTGTATTCCAATGTACTGTACATTAAATACTAACACTATGGTCCTTTTTCATATGAATGCTGCCACTCTTATCTTATGGTACAAAATTTATTTCCATAACCCTGTACTTTTAAACCAACCTTTGTATCAACCAACGAAATAAATTGTTTTTAATGGAACTTAATTTATTGCAACCAACATATACCCAACAAAACTCAGTGGATCAAAGAGTAAATTTTGCAGAGAGATTGTAAGCTGCACTTGTATCTATTAAGGTCTCAACAGTTGACTTTAACTCTATAGGTGGTACTGTTTCTTTCTATTTAATAGTTTTTTTTACTGTTTATGAATCTCATATTGACGGTCGAAGATCCCACACATCTACCATATATTAAGATATATATTTCATAATTTATATAAAAATTGAGTTAGATTTAAAGTTCACTTCTTAATATCAGATATAATAAATGTTTGTTAACTTTATCAAGGTCACCTACTATCAGACTGTTATTGTCTCACGCACGAGTTGATGGTCTCATTGTGAGAGAAGTGTGCTGGAGATATCACATCAACTAGAAATTATGACATTTTATAATCTACAAGTCAGTGCAAATCTTACCTTATAAATCTGATTTTATAAAGTTGAGTTAGACTTAAAATTCACTTCTTATTATTTTTATCAGGGTTACCAAAAACATTTGGAATTCCTCTCAACGAGGAGTACTACTTTAGTTCAACAATGAACCCAGGTGTTTCAAATTTTTCCAATATTCAAATTGTTACATAACACAAGAAATTTTTTCTAATATAAAAGGTGGTAGTGTACTGTCCCATAACCTTTGGTAGGAATAAAACCGAGTTGTTTGACCCATTAGGTATACTGTATGGCCGATCGAGCATTCCTGACCTTGAGCATGGGTTCGACCAAGCTCTATTAACCATGAAAACAAGCATGGATCCAACCAAAGCTGGTCTAACATATGACAGATTAGCGACCATAATAACAGGAGGGATCCCACATTGTCACCGAAGTAACTTAACTTTCACATGCCACAAATACTTGCATAAGTATTATTGATTATGTCTCATAAATACTCTAATTTACTTGCATGATGATTAGTCATTATTTTATTTTTAATAATTTTATTATTTTTTATATTATATATATATATAT
>Ga0123342_1002550_pt1 | contig 30158 bp, 15 predicted proteins | sample Turbeawhitnodule_FD_89960 | JGI IMG/M metagenome (GOLD analysis project Ga0123342, IMG submission 89960) | Root nodule microbial communities of legume samples collected from Mexico - Turtle bean Mexico white nodule | ecosystem: Host-associated > Plants > Roots > Nodule | place: Mexico: Nepantla... | reverse complement strand
CGGCCGACCGAGGCACGCGAGGAAGAAGGAAACTCGAAGGACAAGACAACTAAGACTGAAGCAGACACCTTGTATCGACGTGGACCAACATTACTCAGTCCCCAATATCCATACAGGTACAATAACCAATGTCACGAAATTAAACAGCATAATTCTGTAGATGTATATGGTGCTAATTTAATTCAGTTTAACCATGTTTTATTGGAGTAAAAAGGGGTGTAAATGATGTGTTATAGTTTTATATGATCCACACAAAGGTTGAAAATGATGAAATAAATTGAAACAGTGTACAGTAACCAGCACCTGTTGCTGTTATGTGTTTTAAATCCATTCATGCTATATAATTCCAACATATAATTAATGTTCCAACCTAAATTGAATTATATATATATATATATATATATATATATATATATATATATTACAGCGTAGTGTTTGTTGAGCAACAATGAGCTTCAGCAGCATGTGTTTTGCAATTGGTACAAGCTCTCTGCATAATTTAAGAGAATCTTTGCAGAATCATAAACCAAATAAAAGACAGCAAAATTTAATTTACATTTTATTGGTTGCCCAATTGAAAATTATATATATATATATATATAGTTATACCTGATATTCACTTCAAAATCTAGAAAATTTGGACAGTTTTTTAATTAAACTGATAAGTTTTTTTAAATTTAATAAAATGAACAAATTTTTAAATAATTATAAAAATAGTAAGTCTGTTTCAAAAATACGATTCCAAAATAAGAAGTCTTAGATTTTAAAACACAAATTTTACTTTAAATTAGAAGTTGTATTTCAATTATAAGATTTTAATTTTTCACTAATATTTCTCAAATACGATTTATCTTTTTCTATAATTTTTAAAAAAAGTTATCAATTTAATAAATTTAAAAATAAATTACCTTGGTTTGGGGCAAATACCGAATTTAGACTTGTGCTGCCACTGGAGGCATATATAAGACAGGTGCCATCTGTTCAAAAAGGAAAACCAGTTCAAACCTTTTTATTTTTATTTACTTCTTTTCAGTAATTTCTGAAATTCAAATTATAAGTATTCACACTAATTACCCTCAGATTATTATTTTTCCTGAGAATATAAACAAATTCCTTTCTACTTTAAACCAATTTGGACTAACTTCTCCTGAACATCTTTTCGAAAATAAAATAAAAAAATTAAATTATTTTTTCCATCAAATAAAATTTATTTGTTTAATTTCTCTAAAATTACACTTTTAATTAATGAATAACGTAATTTTAGTTTATAAAAATATTATTTCACTGTTTTGTTTTATTCTATTTTTTTTAAAAGTGTTTAAAAAAATATTATTCAACACTACAAGAAAATAATCAAATTGCACCAAAATAGTTAGTTACTATTTGACTAAATTACATATCATTTTAGAAACTAAAAAAATTATTGATATTTAAAGTAATTTCTATTATTAATAGAAATTTATAAAGTAGTTTTTAAATTGGTATCTAGCCATTAACTACCAAATTTTATCTACTAATATTTTATATTCTTATTAGTCTCTAAATAATTAAATAGAACAAACTTAGAATCTAAAATATTAGTAGTTAAAATCTTAATAACTAATTTAGATACTAATTTAAAAATATTTTATAATTTTTTTTATTAATAACAACAATCACTTGTACCTGATGTTGAAGTGGGAAGAGGTTCTTCCATGTTTGAATCTGATGTTCATCCTCAAGCTTTATAATTCCTCCATAGTAACCACCTATTGGATCACCTTCTTCTTTATTTGTCTTTCTACACAACTTTATTCTTCTCATGTTTGATACTTCAGGGTATTGCCTGAACTCCACTATCAATGTATCTACCACACAACAACATTAAATGCAACTAAGATATCAACACATTTTAATAGAACAATTCTTTTTAAATTAAAAATGCTCAAATGTATAAGATATAATTAAAATTTAATTAAATCTAAATTAAATAGCTTTAATTTAATTAGTCTTTATAAAAAAAATTAAAATCATTTACTTTTTTAATTGTTATTTTAAAATGAATAATCAATATTTAATTTAAAATTATTAAAAGCTTTAAAAGTTATGAGATGTTTCTGTAGAGAGAAGATGGAATGAGAAATTTTGTTACCATTGTAATGACACTGACAGGAATTGTGATTACATGAGTCCAAGTGACCAATAACAGCGTACCACCAATCTGCAATACATCTCACAACAACATGTGAACAGTATAATCTAAATAGTAGAATCTGATGTGAAATGCTTGTTTTGTCTTTAATCATTCAAATATTCATATTCGTAAATCAAATCACAAAGTTTCGATATGTAAGTCTTAAACTAATATAATATGTTACTTCTGGATTTAGCCATTCAGAAATATAAATGACCTTCTGGATGTCAAGATTTGTAAATAAATATAAATGAGTTTCGGATTTTGATCCTCAACATTTACAGCACACCATTCTGAACATAGAATTCCGAAACTCATAACTCACTTTTGGATATGACCATCTAGAAGCTTAAATGAAACACGAAAATGACCTTCTGGATATATAAATCTGAAGTATATAACAACCATTTCTGGATTTTTACATCCACAAGCAAACATGAAACCAAGGACAATGTTGAGTTTTAAATTCTATGTTGGTGCATGTCTTAAATTATATATTGAAGGGAAAACAACCTTCATATTTTTTAAATTGCTATGAAATAATGTTAGAATTTAGAATGATACCATAAGGACATTGTGTATTTGATCTCCATTGAATCTCAATATGATCTTCTGGTTTCAAATTGTCTGAACAATGAGAGAGATGCACAAGATATGGAGGAGTGTCAACTGAGGGAGCTCTCACCATATTCCACTCAATGTTCCTCCCTAGACATCTCCAACCTCCACTTTGATACCTAACATAACATTAATAATCTTTCACAAAACAAAACTCTTTTGCTAAACAAACTAAACCATGAACCATCCAAATCTAGATTATTATTTCACTTTTTTTCCCCAAGATTATTGTAATTACTTTTTTTTAATGGTTACCTAACTTTAGGTTTATTTCAATTATCATTGTTAGTTTCCGTTCCTTATCTTGTCTTTAAGTTGTTCATTTGTTTATAAAAATACACTTGAAGAAAATAAAAGTTATGAGATATGAATATTATTGATCATACATAAAAATTTCGTTTTTCCGACAAGCTCAAACACTATAATATTTTATCTTTTATTAATTTAAGTTTTTCACTACTGACTCACTGTGAATACAAATTGTTTCTTGTATAATCTTGAAAAAGAATATTGTTTTCTTTATGGTATCAGAACAGGTTGAAAAAACCTGCTTCCGTGTGCTCATTTTCATTAATTCTCATTTTTTTTTTGTTTTGCTTTTATTAGACTTAGATCTAAGCTAAGCCATTCATTTTGATTTTCCCATAAACACTTTTTTAAAAAAATATAAAAAAAAGTTAAATAAACTTATCTAAAGTTAAAGTTAATTTATTTAGAATTAAATATGTTTTTTCATATTATACTATAACAGAAATTGATTTTTCACACCTAATCCAAACTTTAGACAATTTAGGTAATATTAGTATGAAAATTATTGAAACAATTCATTTTGTATGTGAAAAAACTAACAATCATTTAAAAAAAAAAAAGACCTATTACAATATTTTCATATTATAAACACCTGAATGATCTAAAAGTTTAGACAAAAATTAAAAACCAACTTTATATTATAATACATGACAAAAAATATATTTAACCCATTTATTTATTAGTCCAAACAAAAAATTTAAAGAAACCATATAAACGTGTTGTACAAATTAGTTTATTCATAATTTGAATTTATATGAAAGAAGAAGTCTTTTCTGTCTTAAAAAATGCAAGCTGTTATAAGGTGACTTATGAGCAATATTAGTCCCACATCTCACACTTTGCCTAATAAAAAGCCTATATATTCAGTTATTCAGCTACATATTATTTCAAAGATATTCCATAAATTTTAAGAATTATGATTATATTGAGACAGAAAAGAGCTTAATAAATGGTGAGTGTAATTTTTTTTAATACGTGACCTGCATATCAAGGATTTTTTTCCTGTTGCTGCCTTATACTAATAAAGAAACATGATATAATAAAATGATTAAATTTTATTGGATGTATGTGTAAACATAATTTATATTTAATAGTGCACATGCATTAAATTGAGTTAATCAAGTTTTTAATTTCTGAAATTTATAGTAGAATGTTTTCTCTCTTGAATTGAAACAAAATATATTTTAATAATTTTTTTTTGCGTGAAGTGGTGAAAATTGATGATATAATGTTACTAGTATTTGATACAACCTCATTTTCTAATGTCACGAATCACTGTTTTTTTTTTTTTGATATCATTTGACTCCATAATTAAAACGTATTTTTTTTAAATTTGAGAAACTAAAATAATATATATTTTTTCAGTTTAAAAGATCCGAAAGTCATTTTTGTCTCAAAAGTTAGGAACTCAATTAACTTGAAAGGAAATTTTTCAGTACATGCATGTATATTTCAAAGAGGCCAATTTGCATATACCTTGCTTCAAAGGTATTAGATTGTGAGTCATAGTTAACCAAGGCATTGTGAATAACCAGTCCCTGGAAAAGACATAATATTGATTAATATATACACACATATTTATATATATATATAATGATTAAAAAGTTTATACCTCATGAAATATATAATCTAGTTAGGTTTTACCTTGTAGACCTGAGCAGGAAACCAGAACCTACCACTCTCTAGAGAGAAATACAAAGACATCATGAAGTTGTTTGATTGTTGACCATTCAGAACCTTGCAATCTTCCAAGTATGAACCAAGATATAGGTTAGGCCAAACACCAGTAAAAGAACCCATTGAGCCAGTTATATTGTTGTGTTGATTCTTCAACAAAACTTCATCTTTGGCAATTCCTATGTGCCACTCCCACTCCTTGTAAACCACATCACCAATCACTCTACCCCATTTCTCTTTTATGTGATTTTCCCAAAAGTGATCACTTTGACATTTACCCTTCAAGGAAACACACACCATTGACATTGTGCAAAGGTCAATTGGAGAAAGGTACTTGAGAATGAAATCCAAGGTGGATTCAGGCAAATCCAGCAGGGAGATAGGAGGATCTAGTTTACTATTCTTCTCCATGTCTCAGATTATGATTAGACTAATAATGTTTTCTATGACATAAAGAGAAGATGAAACAATCCACCCGATTGAAGGTAGCAAAGAGGACCTACTTTGATTATTATATAAAGCAAAAAATTGAGTTTATTGCCAAAGATATGATTATATAGTGAGTGAGACAATCTAAAATACACGATAAGTTCAAGGTCTAGCATTTGGGCATGTCTTTTGTTTATGTTATGTGAAAAAGACTTCATTGAGAGTAACGAAATCTGCTTTAGCTATTTTTACACATAAAATATAATCTTTCATTGTTGTAGAAATAAATAATTGAGCATTGGAATCTTCTCAAATTTTATACTTATAAAATTTTAAAGGAGTACACACACAAAATATATATATATAATATTCAAAGGAGTGATAATGTAATTTTTTAAAAATAAAATAGAATATTTAGATAGAATTTAAAAAAAAATAAATTAAAGTTTACGAGTGTGAAAGTAATTTACTCTAAATAATTCAATGGCGTGCCGGTTTAGTTGGTTAAACTTTGAAATGAGTGCCGCTTTTATTTATTGAGGAAAATAAATGTTTAATAGAATGGTATCGTGAAAATGAAAGGTTCATATATTAAAGAAGATTGGTAGAAGACAGTTAAGAATCAATAATTTTAATACAAGTAATCAGGAATTTAATAGAAGTGGTTAATGTGTCGAATCTAAGGTGAAATCATTCCGATAATATGAAGTTTAATTTTTGATAGAAATACCTCTTGACTAAACTTTATTATTCTCCAATTAAATCAGATTAGTTTGAGGTAAAACTTCAAATATTGACAAAAAGGAAGAACTAAATACACTTTACTACCTGGAGCTCAATTCTTAAAACTTTAAATTGTAAAAAAGTTAGTCATGATTGAAGAATAAGAATAAAAACTGTGTAAAATCAATTAGAGAAAAAATTTCGGATTTAACAACATATAGAAAATTAAAAGAAATTCAAGATCTTTTGGTAATTATGGGGAATCATATATACTAATATTTAACTTTAATTGCTGTTTAAATTAAATTGAGATAACATTGCTATATAACATTCACCAGAGTCACAATTTTAATTTCAAAGGATGAAAATATATATAAATTGTCTTAAGAATGATTCAAACAATGTGACACTATATTCGAAACAAGCCTTCCATCCAATCGAGGGCTAAAAGAACGAGTTTTCAATATACTAATATTTTGATCTAAGTCCATTGAGATAACATTATTCCGATGAATTACTACATCCGATATATACATACCATATATCAAATCGTACAATACAATTTGGTATGTTATTAACAAATGAATAATTCGGTATGTATTACTAGGTCTGGGCTATTCGAGATTGTACACTTAATAATTATGAGTTGAAGAATGGTTTTGAAGTGAGAGGTTATGTTTTAGGGATCCATGGATCCGTCCACAATTATTGTATATCATTCAATTAAACTCACTACTGTGTCGTGTTTCTTCAAAAGGAATTAGATGAATAGGATGACAGAGAAAGAAAGAAATAATAGGTTAGTTTACCTGGATGTTCCGTGGTTTCAGCTGACAATGCATAAGTGATGCAACTTAAATAGGCAAAATAAATGCACAATAGATCAATTTTAGGATGCATGAAGCAAAGGCCAGATAATATTATACATAGAACTTCTCCAACAAATTAATAACATCAATTATATATTCATTACTCATTAATTGATGTAATTTGCTAATAATAATAATAATAATAATAATAATGACAAAACCCGCATTGCACAATAACTGGCTATTAACCAAGATTTATAATTGAAATATTTTTAGGAATAAAAAATAAAAAGATTAGACAAACTACCCATAAACAGAGAAAACGTACTGATAAGCCCCTTATCACAATAGATACAATAAAAAAGAAGTTGGGAGTGGCCGGGGTACCATTGTAATTTCCTCAGTCCTGTTTGTTTGAACCATAGAATAATGAATTTTATTTCCAAATCTTTACAGATTTGTCATGACTGGCAGAAGCAACCATCCCTGTTACGGGTGATTGTGCTAATGCAGATATCACACACTCATGAGCTGAAATTGTCATACATCTATTCTCAACCATGTTCCATAGCTCCAATGACTGCAAAGTATAAATAAAAACTATAAAAAATCATGTTCATAACATACACAATTCAAAAAATAATTAAGAAATATTATTTATTGTTTTTAATTATTAAAATATTAGCTTATTTTATTTTTAATATATTTAAATGTTTCTATATCCTCATAAAATGATGTTATAGAGACTGTCTTAACGATGTTGCAGGTCGGAAGTGTGATTCTCACCATTCTCCCCAACTACCTCAGGGATCCCACTATCTCTCAAAGGTTAAAGGTCCAAATCCAGACAACTGGACCAAATCAGGTAGCTGAAGCCTTCTCTGCTACACTTCATCAATCATCTACATACCAACTAGCAATGATGGGGCTTTATATGTTCCATTACAAACAATCTCTTCCTCCATTAGAACCATACACTTTCATATCTTCCTTTCTTCCTATCTCTCAACCTCCTTTCCAAAACCACCTTCTCAGTTGATCCCATCACCTTAAACCTCGTCCCGGAGCCTCTACTTGTCAAACCAAGACAAAACCTAAGTCTAGTTCAAGACCTTCCTCATAAAGCCCAAAACTAACGATATCTCCCTACGAATCTCTGATATCCTCTCCTAGAAATCAACCATTCTCTAATAAGAATGTTCTTCAAGATTCCCAGGACCATATTCCAAATTTTCCTTAAAACGTTATCCTAATACTGATAAAGATTTGCAAGATGATAACTCTTCCTACAGTGGAACCACACAAAAAGACTCATCATTTGAAAACTCAGAAGGAGACCCTGGTTATGCTGATTTAACTAATATCTTGATGGCCACCACAACAGTATTACAGACCAAAACTAAGGCAATATATGACTCTCCTGATAATGAAGTTATTTCCTCTCCAGAGTGGAACCAAATCTGGATGATATATCTCTTAGCAAGTACAGAAGAAGACTTTGAGTTTGAGACCTGGTTAAACACCAGATTGATGAAACACTCAAATTCACACAAAGTGATTGAAGAATTTCGTTGTCGAATGACTGACTGAAAGAATGGTATCATGATTTAGGTGCTATCCAACATATTATTGGTGGGTGGCGTGGTTCAATCTCTATCACATATTCCTTTTTTTCACGAACTTTAATTTAATTTCCACATCTTGATAACCAAAAACAAAAACAAACATAAACTCATCGAAGATTGAAGAAGCACCCAAATTTTATCGTAAACAAAACCAAGAAGTCCATACATATATACGTGTGTATATATTGAATACTAAGTTTTTTCCTTAATTATTGAATAAGAAGGATTCTATCATTAAATATTTTTATATAATTATTTAATATATTTCTATTATTCTGTGGAAATTTAAGTAAAATTATTAAATTATATAAATCACACTTAATATTTAATAAAAAAATTGTAAAAACAAAAACAACTGTAAAATTAATTTATATGCAGTACAAATCACTGTGACATAAGAAAAATATCACATAAACACATACACAATGGCAAAAAAGTATAACTAATGGTGAAGGATGAAAAACATATGGGCAACAACTCAGCTGCCAACAATGCAAATAATGTGAATATTTTTCTACTTGAAAGTGTTTAAATAAAAATAATGGAGTCTATATTAAACTAAAATTCAAAAAATCAGCCCAATTAAATGGATTTAAAGGGGTTGGGACTGATGTTCTTATGGACCGGTATAAGATAATTGACTTTTTTTTATCAGCCTTAGAATAGTTTAGCCGATATTTCTTTTATCTCTAACCATTTTTTTCTGTGGTGGGATGGTATAGTCTCTATCACATATTCCTCATTTCTCACAAAATTATAAAAGTTATAACCCAGAAATTAAACTTATACTCATAGCGCACAAAGTATGTTGTGAACAAAACCAAGAAATGCACACCCAAACATAAGGAAGGATTACTCTAAGAGTAACCATAAGAGTTACTTTTTTATCTTCAACTTCTATTTTTTTTTTCTTAATCTGACAGTTTTAATAAGTAATCACTTTTTCAAATATATAAAACAAATAAACAATAAAAGTGAAAATAGCAAACAACAAAGCTTCATACACACATACATACCTGGTATCCTCCAATAACCAACAGAGTTGAGTAGCTTGGGTGAAAAACACAAGAATGATACATGTTTCCACTGGAATTAAGTTCATGAATGCACTCCCCAGATGCAAGTGACCACACTTTGACAGATTCTTGACTAACAGATGCCAAGTAATCTCCATTTGTATCCCAACAGACGCAATGTACCTCTGCAGAGTGTCCCTAGAAATGCATTAAATTATAATTGTTAAAATATATTATCACAAGAAAATAGGGCAGAATAATTTTATTATTTTCTTAGATTTCTGAAGTTTTGCGTCCGTGTTAACACCTGAAATGTGTGCATCTGCCTATCAGTCTCAACATCAAAGAGAGACACAACACTACCACTTGCTGCAGCCAGAAATTGACCAACCCTTGGCTGAAACCTCACCTGGGTAGATCCTCCCTGCTTGATTAATTTAATATCGTTTAGAATTGAGAAAAGGCCTAATTCATAATATTTTGATAATAACTAAAAGTAAATTTTGTAGGTGACCTTAAAAAGTCGGGTGCAAGAATATTGGCTAATATTCCAGAAACGAATCTCGTTGTTATCATCACAGGAACAGAAAAGATCATTTTTTTTTGGGTGAAAATCAAGGGACACCACATGCGAAGTATGACCACTATATGCCTGTAAACAAAAGGTTGGCTGCAAAAGTAATAGTCAATGGTAAGTCCAGTAGCAACTAAACCAATACTTAAAAAAGATACTGATGTTTCGGTGCAAGGGCTATATAAGATTTAGCACCCAATTTTCATGTTTGGGTTAAAATCACCAAAGATAAAACTTAAAAAATAGAAACAACATATTTCATATAGAGCAACACATCTTCAAAACAAGTTTTATCCACAGGGTAAAAAATAAAACTTCTAAAGAAGGACACTAAACATACAACAATAACAATAATTAAACTAGATTCTACACAATGGTTAACTCTTTTTTTTTTTAACTAGGAGTTCAAACTACAATCTTTTGAAAAGCCAGCAGCCATATGAACAAACCATCAATCTAATTGCCAAAGAAGAGTTCTAATTTCCAAAATATAACTTTCAAAAATACCAGGGGTTCTTGATTATATCACATTTCTAAAGTTCAGAAATCATTGGTCAAGAAAGAGAGGTTTTACTGAAAGCTGCACATCTTGACTTGCACACATGTATGTCTTAGTTATTTATAGTACAATTAGAATAAGTCAATGACCTAATTAGTAACCAATTTTAGTGGTCACCACCATACTTACAATCAACTACCTATTTATAAATGTACAAAATATGCTAATATTTTAACTACTGATATATAGGATCAGGGTCCATAATATTGGAGACAAGAACGTTTGCGTGAATCTGTTGTTGGCTTGGAGCCATGCCAACATAGACATATAATTAAAACCAAGGCTTTCATACAATCTCTTTTAGTTTGTTAGAACAGGTCATCTTAAATAAGAGACTTTACTGAAAAGCTGTTATGTGCTTTGTGCTGTACCTAGTTTCTAGGTGTGACCTTTCTTCTTTTTTCTTTCCTCTCATTCCTTGTATCTGAACTTCCAATATCATTATAAATAAGAGAACCCAAGAGAGGGAATCAAGCTCTCTAATTCATTTTCTATTCTTTTGTACTCATCTCAAGTTAGTTGTTGATTCTGAAACCTGAAGATAAACAACCCTTTCCAAGACAAAAAATGATATAAGGTGTCTGTGACTATTGAGTGAGGAAGAGATTTAAGAACATAGGTTAAAAATATAAAGTACACCATAGACTCAACCAACAAAATTACACAGTGAATAGAATATAAATCTATAATTATCACAAGGGAAGGAATCTACTTACTCCAAGAGTACTATTAAACACTACTGAAGAACATTTTCCGTAAATTGAATCTGATAAACTCAGTTGTTAGTGTTAGATTAAGAGTTTTAAGTAGATCAAGTGTACAAAACTTCAAAAAATGTAAAAACTTGTTGACATTTTATCAATTAACTTCATTTTAATGTATACTTTACGTTTTAAAGTATATAAGCAAATGTCAGTTTCAAGGTTAAATGCCTATGAATGTTTAATTGATCTAAAATTTGGTACATGTGATCATGAAGATATAATCAAAAGATACACATTCGAAAAAAAAATTATTAAGGTAAACATTCATGACTTACACTTATTCACGGAGTAAATGAATTCAATTACTATATTTTTATGTACGTAGACATAATATGTTTTCTGACAATAACCAAACTACAGTCTAGTCTCCATTGACAGGGATTTATATTTAACAGAAAGCAAATCTTATTTTCATACCAAGGAAAGAAAAGCAAAGGTCTGCATTCAAAAGAGAATAACAAGAAAGAAGGAATTTACATCTGCAGCATCCCACAACCGAACAGTTGTATCAAATGAAGATGTTGCCAGCTGAGTTGAATTTGGTCTGAAGCGAACATCAGTAATAATAAGATTGTGTTCCTCCGGAGTACTCTCCGTTTGCAGTGTCTCCATGTTCCACAGAACAACCTAATAACAAGAAACAGGATGAGCATCTATATCTTTAGCACAATAAGCGTCATTCTACTATGGTGGTAAAAATGAGAGTGAAAAAGTAATGGATTTGTTACTTAAATAATAAAAGAGTATTAAAAACTGACACACGAACTTTTCCCGCCCATTTTTATTTTATACCATCTTCAAATAAACAAACAAAAGGATGGCAACACAGGAAAACCAAACAGAGAGAACAAAAACATGATTTCCGTGCAATTAAATTATGAAAAAATGCAACACTTATTTGCTCCCTTCAATATAGTCAGTCACCTTTGGAGTAACCTTTTCCAGATTTTTAAGAGTACTAGGTGTTTTCCCCTCTATTTTTAGGAGTTCCTACAGATTCATTTTAAAAGTTTTGGCAACACTAGGAAGGCCAAAATATCTTGATTCATTGAACCTTTGCTATAATATAGTGCATTCGGTGGGAGCTCAATACATCCTGAGACTACCTTTTTCTTCATCTTGAGGATATATCCTTGGTCCAGGTCTCTTTCCTTAGCAATACATTTTGTTAAATAAAAGTTACCGTATCTAACATTACACAAGTCAGCTTTATATTTTGTTCAATCATAATAGTATCTATCAATTTGTATCATGCCAACCTAACCTGGCAGCATAAGTATTTTTTGTTGTTGTAAATCAATTGTATCTATTTTAACAAGCATGGAATTCTTAACGAATAAAATAGATTAAACAAATATTAATAGTTCTTAACTATTTTCACAAAAATTTAACTTATGTTCTTCCATTCACTGCAGAGACATTTGCATGTTTTGAAAACAGATGGGGTGCAAGAGTTAGAAGGGAAGGTCGTGTAATTTATTTGTTTTGTATTATTACATTTTGTAAGAAAAAATCACTTTCAGTATATTATTTTGTCTTATAAAGGAGCAAGAACAGTCTATAATAAAACAGTAGCAAAGTTATAGAACCACAACAGATAAATTGATTGGTGTATTTTATTGTTACATAACCATCTATGTTTAGAAAATATAATACAAGACTTTGTAACCGATAAAAATTATTAGTCTATTAAATTGTTAGAATTATATGTTTGTGTTCATTTCAAATATGTTGCGTGAAATCAAGAAGTAATATGGTCAAATGGATTCTCCTTCTTTGCCATTGATAAGCACATAAGCCTTTGGGGAACCCACCAAGCTAGATATTAGGGGGAAGAACCAAAACACTTAAATACTCACCAAACATCTTATCCTACTTGATGCCGGAGTTGAGCACCCCATAATACCCAAATTCCTTTTAGTCACAAAAATTGGATGTTGGTGAATAACAACTTTTGCATTGGATTGAGTCATGGGTTAGAGATGGAAGACTCCATTCAACCCATGGTTAATATGTTTTTGTTACCGGGGGGATTTGAACCCACAACCTATCCTTCCCTCCCTTTGACCTTTACCACCAAACCAACCGTATATCTCCATTAAACAAACAAAGAAGCATTGTATGAAGGCAAAACCTGAAGTTGAAAAATAATAAAAATGAAATGTATGAATGCCTAATAGGTGCAGGCAGTTATCACGTCAATACGGACAGTTGATTCAAGAATATTGAAATGCATCAAATAATTTAAAATAGGTAATTAATCTTGTTAAGTTTTAAACAGAAAAATAAAATTACATTTCACAAGCCGAAATATAATTGATTATGCCAGTGTCTTGTAAGTATTTTGAAGCTCTGCTATTTCTTTAAACCTGTTAAGTTAAAGAATGAAATATGGTCTACCTTTTTGTCATGGCCAGCACTAGCCAATAATTTCCCATCTGAAGAGAAATGACAGCAAACAACTTTGCTGTTGCTTTTGCGTATAGAACTAACTTCACTGAAGGAAAAGCCTGAAATGGGAAGCAATATAGCCAGCAACCTGGTCAACGTGAATGGTAAAAATTTATAGATTCATAAGGACATGAGATTACCTTTTGAAGCATCTGTAGCATGCTCCGAAGGGTTCCGTTTCAACGTCCCAAACAAGTCCCTTCCATCACCATCATCCTGTGAGAGAAATGATTCCACATTATCCTCTAAGGAGCCAACATCTCCAAAATGTTCCATGTCATCCTGCAACTAGAAGAATATAAATTATTAAGATTCAAGAACAATCATCTGTAACTTAAAAGATTCAGCAGATGATTTACGTTAGTTAAACAAAATATCGTAGTGATGCTGTTAGGAAACAACATTATATTCAGAAAAGAACAATGAAAAGAAAATCAAAACTTCCTTATTTCAGCAATTGTACAAAATGGTTACAAAGGAGCACTCTCCATTATCAATTTGATTTACCAGTTGATTTGTGGAAGATGCAAGACCACCCGCTCCATCAGTACCATACATCATCAATCCTTTGGATACACCTGCAACATTTTGCAAGCTACCCGCCATTGCAACTCCGTCACCAGGTGTATGAGTCGATGGAGTTGATGGCTGAGAATTAGAAGGGCCAAGTGTATTTCCTGTTCCAGTACTGTTTGCAGGTCCTGAAGATGTAGGCCCCTTCCTTTTCCGGTTATTCTAAAAAATGGTTGGCAAATGATTATCGCATGCAAGAGAAAAGCATTTAAATAGAAACTGCTAGCTTATATTAACAAAGTAAAAGTATTTAATATTGATGTCATCTTAAGCATAGAAATAAAACCTGCATCAATTGTTGTGGATGCAAAGGATCCTGTTGTTGCTGGGAGGTGGATTGTTGGATCTGTGGCATGTTGATCTGCATAAAAAGGACAAAATAATCATATTAACAAAGAGAATAAATGAAATGTATGTTATCAAGTGAAAATGGATTCTTCTATGAACAAAATTTTCTATTAAGGAAGGGTAACAAGCTAAAATATTTATAACATTTCTCATGGCTAGAGTATATTAAGAAGACAAAAACTATGACTTATTCTACAATTTGTCACTCTAGTAGAGTAAGTGCAACTAATTGTTTCAATCAAATATGTGTCATGCTATGACTACTGTTAGAATAAATAGCCTTAAAAAGAATTTGTCGGAAAGCAACTATGTGTTTTGTGTTATACTAGTTCCTAGATATATCTTTTCATATTCTCTTCTCTTTTCTCTCATACATTATATCTAATGTATCCAAAGTTATTATAAATATGAAATCCTAAGAGAGGAAAATTCACTCTGCCAAATTCATTCTCCAACTCTTCTTATTTTTTCTCAAGTTGGTACCAAAGAGTATTTGTTCGGAAAGAAATTGACATTCGATCCGTTTCCACATTCGTCACCGTTCGCCATCGTCTGTCACTATCCGCCTCCATTCATCGCATTCCACCACCATCTGTCACGACCTTTCGTTGTTTATCGTTGGAGTTTTGCCCATCTATGCTTATGTATGGTGTGCCTCGAAAAGTGCAACCCAACCCCGATGACCGTGCACCAAATTCTGGCCGATATGTCATCACGCATAGTCATCTTTGCAACTGCCCTAGACATGTGCCTAACTCGTAACCTTCTGATTGTCAAAATTCGTCTGGACTGCCCTAGACTCTTTCCCTCTGTATTGATAATGTCCCTTGGTGTCCCTTTAACTTATTATCCATTGTCATTTGACTCCTTTCTCTTGATTGTGTCATTTCATTCACTAAAGACTCTATTTAGTTGATTGACTAGAGTTCAAATTAGATGGTTGCCATCAGATAATAGTCCCATGGGCTACATCGCCTTCAAACCCCTGCTTTTACTAGTTTAGCGAACTCCAGTCTTTTTGTTTCATGCTCAATTGGGTCACCTTAGCTTTCGAAACTTATAGCAAATGGTGATGGGTTTTTCCAAATTATCTAGTTTGTCTTGTGAGTCATGTCAATTAGGAAAATATGTTGGTAGATTTTTTTAAAAGTTGTTTTGGTAGTTAAATAGCACCTCCTATAATTTTAGTTCATTATATGATGTTTGGAGCCCAGTTGGTACAATGTCTACCTTTATTAATGACTATTCTTGCACTTGTTTTTTTTAATGAAAAATTATTAAGTTGGGTGTTTTCCATTTTTCTATCCTTTTACCATTAAATAAATTTATTTTTGTTCCCATTTTCCTTTACACAGTTATAACTCTTGTTAATATTTTTCTAACTATTTAAAAAATTTATGGTCTCATATGACATTCTCCACCAAACATGTACTTTAATGTTTGTGCTTTGCTAGGAATCCAAAAATTCAAAAGGAAACAATAATTTTATTAACTAAAATAGGAGATAATCCTGCAAAGGTTTCCCCCTCTTACAACAGGGCCACTGCTTTATCCCCACAAGAATTACTAATCTGAATTCCCCCTTCAGCCCAAGTTTTCTCCTATTTATAAATAGCATGAGCCTGTCTCATAACATCCTCTAGTTAACCTCTTTCCCTAAAGATAAGGAAAGATTATAAAAAAAGATGAATAGACAGAGATAAAAGGATAGCTAACTTTTACTATTTTTCTTGAAAAAGATAAACAAAAAGATAGGTAACTTATTTCTACTTTTTCTAGGATAAATAAAAGGATAATTAACTTATTCCTAATTTCTAGGAAGTCTCCTAACATGTTCTGACATCTTATAACATCAAGAATGACAAGTATAATTCTTTAGTAGAAAAGACATTCTCATTAAAAGGTACCATAATCTAATCAATTGCGCAGATAGTGGTAATATGAAGACAACCTAGGGATCATCCATAAATACATAAATGCTCTAGACAACATTACCAAAAAGAAAACTTTGATTGAAATGATGAAATTGTTCTAGGTTTATCACACTCATGAAACATGAGATCATGAATGTAAAAATGTTACCTTTGATGAAGTAGATTGCATTGGAGAGCCTATAGATCCATCATTTGCAATTGATTGACCATCTTTAGGATTCAAACTTCCCCTAGTTAATCCCCTTAATCGTTGTGGATCAATATCTCCATAAACTGGTGAATTGCCAATATTTCCTTGTGCCTGTACCTGAGCAAGGAGCTGTTGTTGCTGTTGAGGTAAAAGCTGAAACTGATTTGCACTCTGAAGGAGAGGCTTCTGAACTGGTGCTCCAAAACCAGGACGAATTTGATCAATGCCCTAGATCATATTACAATTTATTTAAATTGGATCAGAAATGGTGCTAGATATCTAAACAAAAAGTGAATTCAAGGCTCATGGCAGAACTTACAGTTAATGGCCATCCTTTCAATGTGAGACTACCTACTCCAGCATTTAATCCTGGAATGGGAGAAGAAAGAGAACATTGAAACCAAGCAATATGATTAGCCAAAGAAAATGCATAGTAATTATGTGAACCTCATAAAACATTATATAAGAAAATGATCTTCAAGACCTTTATGAAAAATGAACCATCACAGAAACCCCAAATAGTGAAAACCATTATAAACTTACTAGAGTATCATACAAGGTTCTGAAAAGCATAAAAGTTTGGGTAAGTTTGTAAAGCTTCCATAGACTCGATCACAAACTCACAATATTACAAGTTAACCTCATAAAAAATAATATTAAAAAAATTATTAATAACATATAGGCATAACATAATTTAACATTTCAACTTCTATAGTAGAGCGAAGTAGCAAATCAGAATAATAAGGTGTGATAGTACATTAGTACTAAATAATTCAAACTACAAAATTGACCAACTCATACATAAATTCATAAAAACACAAGTCCCTAAAAAGTGAAAAGATTTTGAAAAAACATGAATTTCTTCAAATCATTTGAGCCTTAGTAAAATGTTACATGAGTACAAAAACCACACATGAGCAAATGTAGGGTCATTTACGGACAAAAAAATGCATTTCATTTGAAACTCGATAACTCCCTTCTTGACCCTAGAGTTTAGGTAATTTTACATGTGTTTAACAAGTTCACCTGAGTTTATACAAACAGAGGTCCACAATGAATTATCTCATTTTCTCTACCTAGACTCAGGAACTTGTAAGAGTCTTCAAGTTAATTAGAGACTTTAGCAATAATGGTGGTAACCAAGTTTTGTTGCCTGTTTTACATTATATAAATGGCGGAAATTAAAATTTGTTTAATTTCGTTCCATCTTTAAATTGATTTTCTCTTATACAGATTTTACACCTGCATTTGCAATGCCAGGCTTTGACTGCATTCCTCCCTGCCCGTAAATTGATGAAGGGTCCATAGGCAAGGATCTCTGCATGGCACCCATGTTGACTTCACCTTTGATATCCTGCTGAGGAAAAAAATGGAAATCAGCATTGTGATCTAAGAAATGAAGGAAAGAAGGAAAAGAATTCAGATGAAGACTGAGCAGTAGAAGCACATACAGGGGTTTGCTGAGTTCGAGCCTGGATTTGCTGCAAAGCTGCAGTCACACTTCCTGAATTTCCTTGAACCATCTGACTGTTAGGTGAAAAGGCACAAAAGATCAGTAAACATGTGCAAGACAATTACCTTTCAAGTTAAATAAAAGTTACCAATAATATTACCCAGGATGATTTGTAGATTTCAAAAGGGCCATTCTAGCATCTAAAAGTGGTTGGGATGTCTCTGTATCCATGGGGTTAGAGTGCTTCATCCGCTCCTCATACATTTTTGCAGCCAAAGCGCTTGCAGTAGATTGCCCAAGCACTCCTTCTGTAGTAATAGTATTTACAGGGCCTCCAAGGGGAGGATGATTAGAATCCCTTCTTTGAAGTTGAGCTTGACGAATTAATTGCAACTGCTGCATTTGCAGTTGCTGTTGTTCTTTCACTTTATTCTGTTGTGCCTGCAAGTCATCAATAAAGGACAGGCAATTACTCTTAACTGTTGTGAATATTATCAATAAACCACCAATTGGGTGAAGCTCATGAATGATTTTATCTTCAAAACTAGAGGAAGAAAAGGAGGTACCTCCAAATATGCTGCGGCGGTCTCTGAATGTTTCTCATTTGTCCGCGCTATAAAAATATCCCAGAAAACAGACCACCACTCAAAAAGAAAACCTCCAGGAGCATCAATTGCTGCAATTGCAAAATGTTAGCTATAATCAATTGCTGTACAACTACCCTAAAAACATCCACCCAGGAGATGTACGCAACTGTAGGAATCAGGGTATCCAAAAACGTCACAAGTAGTGGTCGGGGCAACTAATCATCATATAATAAAAATAACTAAACAAAGAATAAAAGTACTAAAAGAATTAAACTACCACATCAATTAGCTCTTACCAACAGGATCAGGAGAAACCTTCCCTTCTGTCATGAATGCTTTAGCAGTGTTATGCAACTTCTTCTTCACCAAATAATCATAAATATAAACATCAAGCCTAGCAGCATAAACGGAAAGAACCACGATATAAACAGTAAGAACTCAAAGTAAACAACAACAACCATTAAATGCAATTAGTTACACGGATCAATGAACTCCATTGCCTCTCTCAAACATAAACTACTCTACTCACATCTTATCTGCTTCCCAATTACTCTGTGCCATGATTTCCCGTTCAGAAGCAAAATTAACTGCAAATTCGACAAGATATCAAACAAAACAATTTCAACAAAGTCTCAAAGCACGCAAAAACAAAATTAACAGAATCACAAAAATCTAATAATAACAGAATGCTCGTGAATCGCGAGAAACCGACCTCAAAAAGCAACAAATAGATGGATCAAACTCGTACATTACCAATCCGAGACTGCATGCACCAACGATCACCACCGACGAAAAATTGCGCTCAATTACGGAAACCGCGAACTGTGAACAGTCGTGACCGATTGAAGGAAACGGAGCGACTCATAGAAATCACGTGAATTCCGCAATTGCTGTCACTGAATCGCGGAGAGAAAGATCGAAAGTGAAGAGAAGAGAAGAGAAAGGGAATTAGGGTTCGTAACGCAGTGACAGTGAGGACTAGTCGAGTTTGAACTATGAACTGGTTTCAACAAGCTTTTCAACTGTGAGTTATGGTGAAAGATGAAAGAGTTTGAATGAACGAGGTTCCGAAGCTGAGGCTCGTTAAAACCGAAGCTGAGGAGAGGTTCGGGCGTAGTAAGCTTCCGTACTGGAGTATTGATTAATATACAGCTTAGAAATTGTAGATCGACAAACTTTTCGATTCTGCATCTCAACCGTTGATAGTCTCGATGGACACGTGTACGGCCAATATTAGAAGGTGTCGGTTCCCATCCAGCATGTATGACGCATGATCCCGTGAGACTGTTTCTTCCTGCACCTCCATATATTTTTCTCCCATCTTCATAAATTTTCATATTTCCAAAAATACCTCTTTGTAATATTTTAAATTACATAATTTAAAAGTTTTTTTTCAAATTTGTAATTAGCTTCTGGATAACATAATCCAAAAGTTTTTTTTTCATATGTATAATTAGTTTCTGGATTATGTAATCCAAAAGTCTTTTTTAGTTTTGTGTTACATAATCTGGAAGTCTTTTTAGCTTTCAGATTACATAATTCGAAAGTCTTTTTTCATAATCCGGAAGCTACTGTATGGATGTGGCAAAAGAAGGTTAAAAAGGTATTTTTCATGTTGTGTATGGAGGTGGCAGAAGAACCTGTGGAGGTGCAGAAAGAAACAGTCATGTCTAAGTTGCCTCTTTTTTCTTCTTGCACCTATTATTACTATCTACACCTCCATTTTTAAGTGATATTTTACTTTTTATGGTTTATTTTAATGGTGTCTCCTCATTCTCTCGGTTTTCTTGCTTTTCAATGTATTATTTTTTACTTCATTACTTTTGTTCCATTGCTATAAGCTTCAAGATTTCAACAAGTTTTACTGGTAATTTAAAGTTATTAGGTGCAGAAGGTATGAAAGGTAATACTAATGAAGTATTTTTTTTCTTTGTTTTAATGATTGTCATATGTTTTGATAACCCGATTTATTTAGAGTTGATATTGTAAAAGTAACTTTTTATAGATAAAATATCAACCATAAGTGTATGATTACAACTATACAATTTTTCTTTTACTTTTACTTCTTTATAATAAATATATTATATTTGATTATACTTTTGTTATTTACTGACAACTACATATAAATGGATGAGTATATCAGATATGAGATATTGATATAATATCATGTTTGTTTGTTTATCCCTTAAGTAATTTATTATTATTTTTTCAGTTAAAACTCAACCCCCATCTAATATGAGACACCATTCTTTGCATTGGACATGTTTATATAAATCATTTTTTGCATATATAATTCTCATAACTTTACCATTTATTAGGTTATATTATGTTATTATCATATATAAGTTATGTTTATTATTAATTGGTGCAGGTAATGTTACAAGTTGATTGTCATATCTTGAGTATATTTGTTGTGGTTTACATATTATTATCCAAAGCAAAATCTTGATCATCATTTTACATTAGTCGTATACAAATTTTTCCACAAATAATGGTCATTAGACAATATTTGTAGCTCACAATTTCTATTTACATGTTTTTTTATCATCAATATGATTATTATCATGGTGACATTTTAGTAATCTTTAATGACTTTAATCGTGGATAAGTCATCATCAACTAAATAGAGAGAAAGGCATAATAAGTAAATATGAAACTATAATAAAGTCAAATGTACTAAAATAATATCAAAACTTCAAATAAACTACAAGTCCATAAAATCAAATTATATTAAAATATAAAATGATATATGAAGAACATAATTCATCTACATCGATAGTGTGACCTCCTATTATACTTCTTATGTTGACGAATGTTACAATAGATGAATGTAGGGTATTCTTTGCATGCATCCATATTGGTGTAGGACATATTCAGACAAGTAGAATTGACTGTATTTTCCCAACTTAATATACACATAGAATAATGAGTTCCACTAAAATAGATGAACCTCTCTACAGACATCATATGAGGTAAATCTAACGACAATTATTATGAAGTTATCTAGTTAAAATTGGATTGTTGTATTTGCAGACAATCTGCAAACTTCATACCTCATGCATATGGAACATCCTCTACATAAACAATAATCACATATCTCAATCATATGCCAATAAAATGCACATTAACCCACATCTGCAATATGACAATCACAAAATTCAATAAATTATAACTCATGTCATTAAAAAATAATGTCTTTATAAACACTAAAACATTTATCACACTAACATTTAACAAAATTGTAAACTCAGTGAATTGTATCAGTGATAATCCATGTTCCAGACAAAAAAAGATAAGTGTTTAATTTGATAATATGATAATTGAGTTATATTTTTGTCTGATAATTTTCAAATGTGATTCCATAATATCTAAATAAATCAAACTTCAACTTGTATTTTTTTTTAAGAATTTATTTTTCCTCTAGCACTTGTTTCCTATTGCAATGTGGAATTTTAGCATCCAAAATTGGTCTTCAATTTGAGTATATATGTTAAACATAAATGGCTTTCATTTTCACTGAGAAAATTGCTTAGGCAAATTAGTCAATTAGAAAACAATGTGCTGCTTCCATAGACTCATTTGTAGTCACTTGCAAGGTGGTGGTTGCCATGTTACACTCAACTGTTAGCAAATTTATACAGATATTTCTTTAGCTGCAGAATTTTGTGTGTGAACAAATTTATTTGTGACATAAAAGTTATTTGACCATAAGATATAAATAGGTGACATTTAGCCAAATTTTAGAAAGTTTGAATGTATTTTTTTTTTAATTTGAACTAACTCTATTACTTTTCATAGATTTTTTGAAGTCTCACATGCATGAAGTCTACTTTCATATGATAAATAAATACACAAAAGTGGGTATATCAAAGATTTAAAAGTAGCACAAAATAAGACCACAATATTTGCAAGGACATAAAACAATTTTTAAGTTTATATATTATAATTAAAAAATTTTAAAAATGTAAAATATGTTTTATAATCTTATATGTTATAGTGTCAAATTAATATACAAAAAACGACTTATATTTATTTTCAATAAAAATGCAATGTTAAATAGTAAATTATTAAGTGAAAAAACAAAACTAATTCTATTTACATTAAATAACAAATATATTACTTAATTAAATTATCTACCTATAAAACTAACTATTTTACTTTAAAACATTATTTGTTAGTATCTTGATTACAATAATTAATACTTTTCACGTTAAAATAAAATAAAAATTAATATTATGATGAAAAAAATGAACAGTGTGATAATGCAAGGAATTTAAAACTAACAAATACTTTCGAAGGGACTAAAAGAAGAAAATTATTTGTAGATCTATAAACATATATAAACATTTAACATGAGTTGTTTTTTATACTTAACTAGATTTCTACCTTTTATATAATTGTTTAATGTATTTATTTTAAAATAAATAATTTTCTGTGATTCAATAAGTCATTTTGAAATTGAATTATTTGATTTTTTTTATATTTAAATAAGTTGAAATAATAATAATAATAATAATAATAATAATAATGTTATATTTTGGAATGGTGTTGTTCTTAGTGAAAGATTTGGAAAGTTATACGTGGCTCTTAGAACACCAAAAGCTATGGAATCCTTGTTTTAGGAGTGCTTATGTTCATATTTCAACAATGCATTTAAAACGGGCCCCTCAATGTTTCATCATGGATGAGAAATAACTTTCAATCTCTTTTTTATGCTAATATATATATAACAATTCTCACTATGATTATAAGTAATATCCAATCTTTTAAATAATGTATGGGAATGAATGATGAGTAGTGATATATTTGTTATGTCCATGTTTGCTCACAATTTTAGATTACAATCATTTTTAGTTATTAAATAACCTAAAAATTTTATTTCTAAAAAACTTATTTCAATGTTTTCTTTAGTTATTAATTTCATTTGAAAAACTCTTCTTTCATTACACAATTTTATATTTTCTCTTTCTTTTATTTATTTTATTTTTTATCTATTCTTTTTAAACTTATTTTCATTGTATCCCTAAAAGTTGAAAGAATTAAAATTCTCATGATTATGTAGTTTATGTAGTTTAAGAGATTAGTTGATAATTATAATATATTCATCTAACAGGTTTACTTTTTGTTTTAATTTTTTTTTTAAAATTTAATGTGATTTGTTTTATAAGGTTGTGTCTTTTTCGATATTCGAGTTCTTAGTAGGGGTTTCTGTGATTATATTCCAATACTCAAATCCGTTATCGGTTTGAGTAAAAGATGTTAATTCAAGATAAAGATTATGTTATCTTTAATCTCAGGGTGTTCACCTATTTATAGTAATTGTGTTAGACCTTTGGCTGTACAAATGATTAGGTCGAGTCCAACAGAGACCAACTTTTCTTTAATCATGATTTGGGGTATTTATTATGAAGTACTTGTTACTAATGTTGTTAATCTTGTATGAAAAACTGTTTGTGATTTATCGAGATGTCAAATAATTCTCAGCAACACATCAATACTCGATAGTACATCGATATTTGCCAAACATTACATTAGTATTCAACAGTACATTGGTACTCGGTGATACATCAATACTTAACAATACATCAGTGTATATGAAACCTCGTCATCTCGTTATTAGATAGTACAATATATATTAAGTATTTGTCATATGAAAATAAGTATAACTTTTTAAAAAGGAAACAAATAAGGTTAAACACTTATTTTTGTTCACATCCTATTGTCTCTAACTTGAGTGTTAGAACCTTGTTTGCATATATCTGGCATTTTAAGAAGAAACCTCTGGTGAGGGGAATCTGTAGCCAAAGTGGAGATACCTTTATAAGTAACATAAAAATCTCATCTTGGTTTATAGACGTGTTTGGCAGTGACTTTATCTCCCCTACTTTTTACTAACTTCCAAAATTTGTAGTGCTAGATTTTCAGTGAAACGTGATAAGTTTGATTCTGCAAACTAAAAATGTCCTTCAACATCAATTCATGTTTTCAAAGAGTTTCTGAAGAGTGCTTTTGGTGGATGGAATTCATATTCATATTCGTATTAAAAATTAATTAGGAGGGTTTTGGTTGGTCTATGGATATATTGCCAATCCTCACACGTCTATGCCAATTCATGATTGATGTTACATGACTCAGATTGGTTTAAACCAACCAAAATGTTAGAGCAAAAATTGTTCTAGACTAAAAAATATTCATATCTAAAGTGATTTCTATCATTAATAAAAAATTTAAAATGGTTTTTAAATTGGTATCTAAATTAAATAGTTAAGTTTTAGCTACTAATATTTTATATTTTAAATTAGTCTAGAAAATATTAATAGAGACTAATTTAGAATATAAAATAGTAAGTAGCTAAAACATTGGCAGCTAATGATTAGATACCAATTTAGAAACCATTTATAAATTTTTATTAATAATAGAAACTACTTTAGATATCAATAATTTTTTTAGTTTATAAAATGATTTCTAATTTAATCAAATGGTAATTTATTATTTCGATCTTTAAATTTATTTTTTATTTAATAATTTTTTTGTAATGTATAATTGAGTAGAGGGAATAAAATAGTAAAGAGAAAATCAAGTGAGAAATGGAAAAGGAAGAAAACTAATAATAAAACAATGGATCAAAACATTGTTTGAATATATGTTTCCATGGTGGATTATTCTCCCTGGATACAAAATAATTTTAGAATATTTTTAAAATTTCTTTGGAATTTATTACTTACATTTATCCATTAGCATATATATGAAAGACAAGAATCATGAGACCAAACAAGACGTTTGGTAATTGCTTTTATTGCTAAAAGAAAGGATCCCTTACATATTAAACATGTCTATATGGATATCGGCTAACTCTTTATAAACATTGAAAAAACAGTTAATTAATCTTTACAATTGCGGATTAAAATGAGTTATATTTTCGAAATCCGACTAGAAATTATAACATTTCATAATATATGATATATAAGTAGATGCAAACTTCATCTTGTAAATTGAGATTTTGTAAGTTTGAGTTAAACTTAAAAAGTCAATTTCTTAAAAGTATTTTAGAACACATCTAACGAGTGTCGAGATAAAAAGATAAAGAAAAAATGATTGATTGTCTAAGAACAATTTTCGACAATTAAGACACTAGAATTGCACAATTAACAATAATGATACATTGACAACCTGCTCCAATATACAACACGTGATTTATGATATGAAGAAATGATATTTTTGTCATTTCATGAAGAAAAAAAAAGTTAAAATTTTAGATAAAGAAATGAAGTTGTATATTGGTGTTAAGTCGTCAATGTATCACTTATCCAATAGTTAAAGAACATGAAGTGTGTTTTTGTTTATTTTTTTCCCTTTCCAGCAAAAATGTAATATTGTAGTGATATGGAAACCATTCTAACACCACAAAATTTTCTGCTTGACCCTACTATTTGAGTGAGGAAGAAAGAAAGTACATATTTTTTGGTGATGGTGGACTTTTTAGCCTCAGAATTTTCTTGAACAAAACATTTTGAAAATTAGAACTTCAAACTCAGGTATATATCATCACAAATTTTCCAAAATCCAACCATCTCTTTCTTCTTTGCTCCATTCACCAGAGAAACACTCACTTTTAAATTTCAGCTCATCTACAAAGTGGTGCAAGGCCATCTTAGTATCTGCTGCTGAAAACCAAGAGTGAAGAAGATGGCATCTTCCAAACATAGTGGTGGAGAAAATGGAGGAAGTTTCAAAGGCTTCACTCTCCAAGTCCTTACAGGGCGTTGGTTCATGGCCTTTTCCTCATTCATGATCATGTCTGTATCAGGAGCAAGCTACATGTTTAGTCTATACTCCAGGGAAATCAAGTCAGTTTTGGGGTATGATCAATCCACCCTCAATCTGTTAAGCTTCTTCAAGGACTTGGGGTCTAACATAGGCATCATTTCAGGCCTAATCAATGAGGTCACACCCCCTTGGGTGGTGTTAACAATTGGAGGGGTTCTCAACTTTTTTGGCTATTTCATAATTTGGCTTGCAGTGACAAGAAAAATTGCCAGGCCCCAGGTGTGGAAAATGTGCTTGTACATCTTCATTGGAGCAAATTCTCATTGTTCTACCAACACTGGAGTCATTGTGACCAGTGTCAAGAACTTCCCTGGCACAAGGGGCATTGTCATTGGCCTTTTGAGTGGCTATCTTGGTTTGAGTGCAGCTATCATCACTCAGATATACTATGCCTTCTATGGAAATGACTCCAAGTCTCTGATTTTGCTCATGGCATGGCTACCAACTGCTGTAACTTTTGTTTTCTTACCAGTTATCAGGCACCACAAGGGAGTTGAACAGCCAAATGATTCCAAGGCTTTCTATAATTTCCTTTACACCACTTTAGTCCTTGCAGGTTTCCTCATGGTGGTGATCATACTGCAAAAAGTTTTCACCTTTACCAAGTGTGAGTTCTACATCACTACTATACTGATGCTTCTGTTGCTCACCCTGCCACTTGGTGTTGTTATGTTTGAAGAACAAAAGACATGGAAGAGGAAACAAGAGCAGAGAAACAGTGAAAACCCTCCTAAGCCTTTGAATATAACAACAGAGATGATGCCAAATATAGAGAGGTCTGCACAGGCTCCACAAAAGCAAGTTTCCTGTTGGAAAAGCATGTTCAGTCCACCAAGTAGAGGTGAAGATTATACAATACTTCAAGCCCTTTTTAGCCTTGACATGATGATTCTTTTCTTAGCAACAATTTGTGGACTTGGTGGCACACTCACTGTGGTAAATAACTTGAGCCAAATTGGTACATCCTTAGGATATTCATCACATAGTATTACCACATTTGTGTCCCTTATGGCCATTTGGATCTATATGGGTAAAATTGTACAGGGTGTGATCTCAGAGATTATCATAGCCAAATTTAAAGTTCCTAGGCCTCTCCTATTCACATCAATTCTTGTCATGCCTTGTATTGGCTACCTTCTAATTGCTTTCAATGTCCCAAATGGTCTCTATGCAGCCTCAGTTATAATAGGATTCTGCTTTGGGGCAAACTGGCCACTACTATTTTCCATCATATCTGAACTTTTTGGTCTTAAATTTTACTCAACTCTGTATAATGTTGGGTCAGTGGCAAGTCCAATTGGGTCATACCTTTTCAGTGTAAGGGTTGCAGGGCATTTGTATGACAAGGAAGCCACAAGGCAAATGGCAGCATTAGGACTAAAGAGGAAACCTGGTGAGGAGTTGAATTGCAATGGAGGAGAGTGTTACAAATTGGCTTTCATTATAATCACTGCAGTGAGTCTTTTTGGGGCATTTGTGTCTCTCATCTTGGTGTTAAGGACTAGAGAGTTCTATAGAGGTGACATATACAAGAAGTTCAGAGAAGAAGATGGAACTGCTGAAGCTAAAATTGGTTTGACTCAGAACAAGATTGCACAACCTGCTGCAAATGAAGGCTAGATATCTTTGGCAAGGAATTGATAAATACTTTATGATTAGCATAGATAGCAAAAAGAAATCAGAACCATAAAGCTTAAGCTCTATAACAACTGCAATAAATCCCCATTAGTTTGTAGTTTATATAGCAGGTTCTTGTTGGGTAATTATGTATTGTTTTCAATAAATCACTCAAATGTAAAATATACATTAGTTTGTAACCAATCATATATATATTTTGATAGATAATATGCATGATCAAGGTCTGTTTTGTTCCCTTTGGCGAGGATCAGTTAAAAAATTATGGAGGACAATTTTTTTATGCAGGTATGAGAGAGTTCAATGAAGTAAAAGCTATGATTGAGTCGTTTATGCATGTATTATTTTTGTTCTTGCAAAGCAATATCTACTTAGACCTCTTTTACATTATTTATTGTACTAAAGTTTCATATGTTGTGGAATAACTTAAACAAGCTCAGTGTTTAAACTAGCCAAAAAGTCACAATACTAATGCAAAGTTTTGAAAAAAAAATCCTATTCAAACCATATAATTAAACATAACTTATTGTCTGACAAAATCAGTTTGTAAAAGTGAGAATTGTTCCCATATATTATTAGTCTTTTCTAGACGGTTTAATCCATATATTTCTCAAATCGGAGAATCGTAATTTTTTACATTCTTGCACAATTATATTCTAGATTGGTGCAAATGTGCAATTTGAAATGCAAAAATTTGTAATTTGGATTATGTAATTTGAAATGCAAAATTTGTATTTTGAAGTGTACAATTTAGAATGTAAAACTTTTATTTTAAATTATGTAATCTAGAATGAAAAATTTGTATTAATTAATGCATAATACAAATTTTCCAAAAAACTAGTAATTTAAGTAATTTTCAAAATACGGGGGTGCAGCAAGAAACGGATGGGAGTGCAGGAAGAAACGCAAAAAACACTAAAACCCTAGCCAACGCAGTAATCAAAGGGACAGAGAAGAGAAAGGAAAAGGGAAAGCAGTGAGATCAATTGAAGAAGAACAATTGAAGAAGAACGTCGTTACCCAGGTGCGTTCTGCTTCAATCTTGACCTAGAAACAAATCATTTCCGTGTCGTTTTTTTTTTTTTTTGCTTTTTCTTGCATGAGTGAGGATGTGGGAACGTAGGTTTATCCGAACGGGACCAATGAGTCATACAATGTTACAAAAATCTTTGCAAACGCAAGTTTCAGATTTGTTTTTTCTGCTTTCAGGGTAAATTTATTTACTGGATTAGGCGATGGCGATGGGTGTTAAACTAGGTTGATTTGCCATTCTTGTATCAGAATCAGTTCAGAATGAGCTTGCTTTCAAGAACAAGGCATTATTTAACAGTAGTGCGGCTTAACTCTAAAAACATAAATGCATTTTCAAGAAATTTTGGTCAACCTGCAAGGAAAGAGGAGGAGGATGTAGAGGAAGTGGAATTTGACCAAAGAAGTCTCCCAGCTGATTTTGATCCTGCTACATTTGATCCCAATGATCATCGAGGCCCTCCATCAGAAAGGGTTTTCAGGCTTGTCGATGAAATTGCATCTCTTTCGGTGGCTGAATCTGCAGAATTGGGTCTTGTTTTGTCGAAGAAAATGGGAGTGAAGGAGATGCCTAATGTGGGATTCATGAAAGCAGGAGCGGGAAATTTGGCTGGATTGGCAGCGAAAGCACCAGCTGTGGCCAAGGAGGAGCAAAAGCCGGAAAAAACTGTGTTTGAATTGAAATTGGAGTCCTATGAAGCGGCTTCCAAAATTAAAATCATCAAGGAGGTCCGGGGCTTTACTGATTTAGGTTTGAAGGAGGCGAAGGATTTGGTGGAGAAAACACCTTCTGTTATAAAGAAAGGTGTTTCAAAAGAAGAAGGGGAGAAGATAATGGAGAAACTGAAAGCTCTT
>Ga0123342_1002549_pt1 | contig 30172 bp, 15 predicted proteins | sample Turbeawhitnodule_FD_89960 | JGI IMG/M metagenome (GOLD analysis project Ga0123342, IMG submission 89960) | Root nodule microbial communities of legume samples collected from Mexico - Turtle bean Mexico white nodule | ecosystem: Host-associated > Plants > Roots > Nodule | place: Mexico: Nepantla... | reverse complement strand
TTTTTTTTATTTAATTTTTTTATAAAAAAATTTTTTTGTATTTTTTTAAATTTAATTTTTAAAATTTTTTTTTTTTTTAGGTTTTTAAAAAAATCTTTTTTCCATTTTTTTTTTTTTTTTTTTTTTTTTCTCTTTTTCTTTTTTTTTTTTTTTTTTGTTTTTTTTTTTTTTTCCGTTCTTTCTAAGTAGAACTATTAGATGATCTAGTTAGCGATTGCTAATTAGAATGTTTAACAATTTTACTTGGTTCTTTTCAATTCATTTTACTTTCTACAATTTAGTTTGTTTTTCATTAAACGCTTTATCTTTTCTATTTTCTCTATTGTATTATTACTAGACGGTCTAATAGACGAGAATCATCTAGACAGTCTAATAGTTGTACTTAGTTGTTTTCTTTACAAACCTTCTTTTACACCACACTTCTGTTTTAAAGTAGATTTAATTTCGATTTGATTAATGTCTTTACTGTTCTTTGACACTTTTTACTTTTAAGCATATAGTTTTAGTTTTCTTTATTGCGATGTTATTTTATGTCCATTTCGTTTACGTTTCAAGTTTATATTCCAAGTTTTCTTTCCAATACTTTAAAATTTGTCATTTACATTTTATTCATTTACATTTCTAGTGTCACTACACGGTCTATCAGACGATTGTCTCATTAGGTGGTCTATTGTGCACTTGTCTTGCGTTTTAATTTTCATTTACATTTTGCAATTCAAAATCCAATCCCCCCCTTTTTAATTTGTGAAAAAAAAGAATATTAAACAATAAATTCAGTCTACATATTTTCACGTGGATTCGACGTAGGTTGACCCTATACCACATTAGGGAGAAACTTAGTATTTTTGTTTGAAAAATTGGATGCAACTAGACAATTATCACTTACTAGAGAATGTTAGTCTCTTACAACATATACAAATATATGAATTCTCTTCTAGTTTGCATATGAACATAATAGTGTTCTCCTACAAAGCTTTTAAGGACCCAAGGTTTTGACAACGTTTTGGCACTTAGCAATCGATCACTCATTTATCTTATTCTTCAAAGGATATATTTATATAGAGCTTGGAAGAAAGAGTCGTTGCAAATTCCTTTTTTTTCATTAAGAGCTTTTGATATTAGACAACTTCATCTTCTTCTGTCTATCGAGCATGGACATAGAGGCGAATTAAGTGTGTCCATGCAACCATAAATGTAAATACCCTCTTTAAGCAACATATTGATAGCTGACAATACTAATTAGTTAGGTTGGATAGTTTTTAACACAAAGATTGTATAAGGCAAATTGTTGGACCAAAGTTAACATAAGCTTGTGTTGGGAAGATTGTTGACAAAAGATGAAGACATTCCTTACAACACAATTTTAAACTTAAAGAATATTTTCGTTAGGTACAATGTAAACATATAATTTGTGTGCATTTATCTTCTGATGAATATTTCACTTATGAGGTCAAATGTAAACTACAAGGGGTTGTATCGTTATTCAGATGAAGTACTTGCATCTTACATAATGTGCTCGTTTCATAATACAATATCTTTTAGGCGAAGTTTCTTCATTTTTCTTAATTTGTTGTGACAAACACTTAATCAAAACTATGAAGTTGTTGACTTTTGCTCTAACATAAAAATATATGTTATCAAGGACCACCTTTTGTTTGGTGAATGACATTTTTTTTTCTCTACGAGTACTACTTTCATACTAACTGCACTAAAATTAGCATACAAAGCTCAAGAATAGGTTATGAGACTTTACTTTTTCGATGAGATAATCTTTCATCCATTTGAAGATATTGCACTTGAATGTTATGTAATGATAAAACTTTTATAAAATCTTTATGTCATCTTAGTTTTTAAACTAGCGACTAGTGTTTCTTGAGACTCATCTAATCTTCATGTCTTGCGTTGCTTATTAAGACTTGTCATGATCGTCATGTCTTGCATCTAACACTCCCCACATGTGAGTATGATTAAACTCTATGCTTTCATGCATCTTGCAACATATCATACAACATCTAAGATTTATGTACAATCTTTTGTTTCACATTAACAAATATTTTAAATAACGAAAACTTGATATTATTTATTGTTATTGAAATTATTGATAACTTTAGGTAAAATATTTAGATGTTAACTTGTGACTCATCTTCAATTTAATTGTATATATCTCAATTAAAAGTGATAATGACAATACTTATAGTCTTTCAAGACTAGTGAAACTATTTATAATTTAAAAAAAAGAACTCCTCATACCATATATCTTATCCATACTAATATAAAATCTAAATATATATATTCTGGTCATCTCTTTAATGCTTTAAAAAAACATTTTGAACATATTTTACATGAGACCACCATTTTGTAACGTTTAAGATATGAAAAAAGCTTTCTAAGTTTTTTAAAGTCTAATAAAAACCTCTTATTGTAGAGTTAATTGTTTCTTATAAAATAAGCCCTTAAAGAAAATGAATTAACCATTTAAAAATATGAAGTTCAATTTCTCGGAAAGAGTTTATCTTGCAATTTGAACTCTTAAAAGTAGAAGTAAAAGAAACAACATAAAAAAAAAGGGTGAAATCAATTCATAGATATAAATATGTAACACTAAAGAAAGAAGTACACATAATTAAATAAGAAATTAAAAGAGAGAAATAATAGATCTGATGAACTTAAAGTAATCCAAGCTCGACAATTACTTTATATATATATATATATATATATTTAGTTTTATTCAGAACACATATTATTTATTTTTAAAGTAATTTCCTTATAAATAAATGATGTTATACATAATATATATTTCTTTTTACGAGGTAAATCACATAGTGCATTAAAACCATCTTTATTTTTCTTTCTCTTTTCTCTTTTTCTTTTCCTTTTCCTTTTCCTGTACTAACGTAATCGATGATTATTCCAATTCTCTTTCCTAAGGAGAAAAAACGCGGCACGTTAATACAAAACCGAAAATAAAGAAAAAATATACGAAGATGAACGAAGAAGAAAGAACGAAATGATGAAAGAAACAACAATGGCCTTTTTGTAATTCTTTACTTCGCTTCTAAACTACGTTCTTATTGTTTTCCCACTATGCTTCGGATCCTTCTCTCGATCATTGCAGCCACACCAACGTTTCTTTCGGTTTTTCTTTTTCACTCTTCTTCGGTAAGATTTGATGTTCTCGTTTCCTCAGATGATTTCGTGTTGTTCAATTTTGAGTTTTGTGTCGCTTTCTTTTTCTGGGTTTGTCTCTCTTCTTTTAATAGGTAAGTGCAGTGACAATGAAGGAAAATTCGAGTTTTAGTGTTTGAAGGAAACTAATTGATATGCGTGTTTTAAAGTTGTTTTTCCTTTTGGGAATGTGGGTTTTGTTGCTCTTGATTCTTCAATGTAACTTGTAGTTTCTGTTCTTGTTACAGTGTCTTTTTTTTTTTTTTTATGGTTTGTTTGGTTTTTTTTTTTTTTTTTTTTTTCTGTTACTTGTTTTTTTTTTTTTTGTTTTTGTGTTTTTTTTTTTTTTTTCAAGGCTAGTTCGGTATTGATTATCTCATTTTTCTACATTAATTTTTTATTTTTTTCTGGTTTTTGAGTTGGGTTGAGTATTGGAAATTCAAGAATAGAAATCCATCGTTTTCGTTATTAACGACTTGCAGATATCACTGTCACAGTGTCGTGTATGTCAATTTATGTGCAATGAATGATGTGTATATGGTTCTCTGTATTTGGCTGGTGTTTCTGTTTTGGGTTATGCGATGTGGGATTCTGTGTAGTTAGCATCAAATTTAGAAGAATTGATATGACTTTTTAGTGTGAAGTGGAGTTTAGTCCCTCTGTTTTGGAAAGGAAGAGTAGGTATCCATCATCACTTTGTCCATTGAATCAGAGAGTGGATGAATGGGTTTGAACAAGTCTACGTGCATTTCCTTTGTTCAATGCATTCATTTGTTTCCTTTTCACGTTACCTTTTTCCTTAATAAATTCTGGAGGACAGCGTCAATTTTGTTCCATTTTTGTGGGGATTGATGTTGCTATTTATGTTTGGTGCCATGAGGAAACGGTACCCCTTCAGTGTGACCAATCTTTTTTTCCTCTGGATTGTTTAATAATCATGACTTGTGTCATGGCGTGAACCCTTCTTTTGAAAAACCTTGTCTCATTGTTTACTCTTTGGAGCCTGGTTAATTTTTTATTTTTTAAGGGTATTTACTTCCTTGATTCTAGTACTAGATAATGCAAAGTTCTTTGTGTACCATCATTTTAACCTTAATTTTCAAACCCCTTTTCTTTATACTGATGCAATTGTGGAAATTTACTGGCAGATAATTGAGTGAAGGAGAACCTCTTCTGCAGCATTAGCATATGGGTGAGTCGTCAGCGTGAAATGTGAAGTTTGAGTGTATATTTTGATGCCAACCAATAATATACAGCCAAGTAATGGATTGTTGAAACCTGCTGAGGACATGGGATTTAGTTTGGAGTTCGTAAAGAGCAGCTCAGAACAGCATAGCAGTTCAAAGACAGCTAAAGAATGTCCCGTATTGCGCCATTCGAAACGAAGTCTGAAGGAAGGTGATAAGTTGAAGTCAAAGAGTGGCGTTGGTGCACACTGCAGTGATCTCAAACAAAAGACCATGCTAGATGCAGGAGGCAAGATTCAGAACTCAGAAACTGTGAGGAAAAGGGCAACTGAAAGAGATGAACTTGTCAAGCACATGTCTAATTTACCAGGTTATCTCCAGCGTGCCAATAGAGTAGAAAACATTAAAGAGAAAGCTTTTAATGTTGGTGTTCTAGATTGGTCTCGACTTGAGAAGTGGAAGCAGAAGCATATCCCAGTACTAGCTAGTAATTTCTTATCATTCAATAGCAGCGAATCGTCGTCAAGAGCAGCCAACAAACCATCAACCAGTGTTGGCAGCAAGGGAAAATTCAAAGAAGAGAAAAGTTTGTCTTCTTCAGGCAACAGGCCATCGTATAGGGAATCTGAAAGTGCCAAAATTCCTTATGATGTGAAACGATTTGAATCTTCTAGAAGTGTAATTAAGAGAACTGGAGACGAGAAGACAATGACACCCCGGGTGTTTGAGTCCTCTGGCAAAACTCACTCAGATATTTCACTTGGAAAGGAGAAGATGAATGACTATAGTAAAAGGAATTCAGGAGTCAATTTTTTTGCATCAAACACAAGGCTCCATGGAATCTCATCGGTCCCTAATGAAAATGCAAATGATAGGGTTGATGGAGATAAGCAGAACATGGAGGGTTTGCAAGAGCGTAATCACAAGAAAAAAGAAAGAAATCATAAGTCTGGTTTTGATATGGGACTGCCATCGATCAAGTCAAAAGGCAAAGGGGTCTCATCCAGTTGTAAGAATGCGAGTTCCAGCAATAGTGAAACCAGAAAAAAGGTAAATCAGTTGCAGGAATCAGATTTTGACATTGGTCGTAAACACTTCCATAGCAAGCCTAGTAATATTGTGCTGCTTTGTCCCCAAGAAATTCCCCAGTCAAGTTCTGCAGAGGATTTTCAGCTTTCTGAATCTAGATTGTCATCAGATGAAAACTTTTCAGAATCAACCAAAAGTAGTTTATCATATATTTCCCTTCCTGAGGAGGTTTATACTGAAGATGGATGTTCCAAAATCTCATTGTCAGGGGCACTGCGTTCTGCAGTTGAGATTTCTCCTCCTATGGAAACAATGCAACACAGCATTAGTACTGACCACTGCATAGACCGCTCGTCTATTATGTCTGAGACACCATCTTCCATAATGAATAAGATGTCTAGTTTGCAATGTGCAGGTGCTAGCTTTGAAAAGGATATTTTAGATGCTAAGCTGAGAGATGAGTGTGCTTTCAATAATTTCAAGGAATCACTGGACCCAGAAACTGCTGAACTGACAGCTCAGGAGGAAATGAATCCATCCCATAGTCGTCGGTTTAGTTTCAGTCTAAGTCGAATTGGAAGAAGTTTTAGTTTTAAAGAGGGGCCAACACTTCCACAATATGGTTCCATGCATGTCAGTGCAAAGTCTGGTCCTGTGACCCCTCAATCTTCTATACGTTGGGACAATCCAAGCAAAGACAAGGCTAATAATAGTCATAACAGAAATCGATCCAGCCCCTTGCGGAGGTTGCTGGACCCTATATTGAAGCTCAAGGCTTCAGACAAACACCATTCAGCTCAAAGTGGTCAGACACTAGAGGGAAGCGTGAATTCAAGGTTCAGGACTGTTGGTGTCAATGAATCACTGCTTCTTTCCGAAAAGAGCAAAGGATCACGAGTTCAAGGCCTCTTGCAGCTTACAATAAAAAACGGTGTGCCTTTGTTTAAATTTGTGCTCAACAATGAAAGAAAGATTTTTGCTGCTACCAGGAATAGTTTAACATCACTGGATAAGGGCGATTTAGGCTTCTGTTTTACGTTCTACCAGGTTAATGAAATTAAGAAAAAGAGTGGAGGGTGGATCAGTCATGGAAACAAAGAAAAAAACTGTGGCTATGCGTACAATGTTATTGCTCAGATGAAAAGCTCTAAACTCACAGAATCAGCCGATCAGCACCCTGATAAAAAGCTTATGGTTAAAGAATATGTTCTAGTGGGTGTGGAAGTTGGCCATACAGATCAAAGATCACCAAAGTTCGTCAAGAGCGCAGAGCTTGCAGCTGTTGTTATCACGACCTCAAGTGAAAATAGCAATAGAGGACTGCATGATGATAATTACTTGCTGAAGAAAGGATGCTCAAAGTGCTTGGCAGATGAAAGTTGCCTGTGCAATTCAGGACAAAATGATGCCTCTGATTGCACTACAGTTATACTTCCAGGTGGTATACATGCTTCACCAAACAAAGGTGAACCAACCCCATTGATCTACCGATGGAAATCCAGAGGTTCATGTGATTGTGGCGGTTGGGACATTGGTTGTAAGCTGCTTGTGCTCTCTAACCCGAAGCAGTATTCAAGTATTCCAAAGAGCTGTCAACCTTACCAAGATCGTTTTCAACTTTTTGTTGAGGTATAGCTTTAAAGTTCTACATAAGGGCATCATGCTTTGTATACAGTTTCTAATATTGTATTGCAGACTTCCCATTACATATTGTTATCCTTATCTTTACTTTCAGGAAGGAGCTGAGCAAGACAAACCAGTTTTCACTTTGTTGCCACTGAAGGACAGTTTCTACTCGGTTGAATTCGACTCAACAATCTCTCACTTACAGGCATTTTTCATCTCAGTTGCGGCTATAAACTGCCAGAAACTACCAGGTATTTTGGAAATAGATGACATGCATGAGGAAATCCTTAAGGAACCCAGTTCCGAGAACAACAGCAAACTTCAGAAAGCACCTTTAAAATATGCTCCAATGCCACCATTATCCCCTGTTGGTAGAGTTTAAATTCACAAGAGGTTTTCATTTTTGTTGTTGATAGTTATTATGATTAGCTTTTAAAATCTTCAACAAGTAGCTGAGGAATAGCAAGTTAATGCAATGCAATTGTGTCATAAATGTTACTCTTGCACTTGAATTTTTACACTTTTACTTTCAACAAGGAGAGGAGGAAAAAAGAATTCTCTGCGCCTCCTCTCCCTTTTCTACTGCAAAAGTGTAGAAAATTAAGGCTTGGAGTAACATTTTTGTTTCTCTACTTTCGTATGTGTTTCCTTTCATACATGCAAACCGATATAGTAATAGTCCCTACCACTGGAATACCATATACCTGTTGTGGCAGAAAAACGGAATGGTCGTTGTATTTATCGTAACCATTGTACAAAAGGAACCACTGCAGCAAGACCATCTTTGTACAAAACAAAACGTCAAGAAATAAAACTAGTAGGGTTATCCTTTCCACTACTTGATTGAACATTCTCAGATTCTCAGATTTTTCAGTCCCAGAATTATTTGATTTTGGTTTTTTTCTTGAATTCTTAAGATAATCCAATCTAAAGTTAACTCTTTTAAATTTTATAGTTAAACTTCTAAACTAATTTAGCATATGAATAGTTACTTAAAATCAAGGAAAAACTCATGAAAACTATTCTATGTGGCGCTAAGTTAATTTAAGACACATTTGAAGCCAATCATTAAACTCATAAAAGTGATGTGTTATATTTCCTAGTTTTTTTCTTATGACTCTTAGATTGTAATTTCTTAACAAAAACTAATATGGTTAATTTATTAATTTTTATATTAATTATCTAAAAGGTCAAAACTAAATATGATTTCGAAGAGAAAAAGATAAGCAACAAATATGTGTGCTAATAATAAACTATCTTCATTGCTGAGAAAAAAAATTAATAAACTATCTTGTCAGTTAATAAAAACAATAAATTGTAAAAGGAAAACACAGAGTTAAAATAAAATTATACATTCATTATCACGGTAGTCTATGTGCAATATGTCATATCCTATCATTTTTTATAACAACTATTTAAAGTTACATGAAATATAGTTCTTTAAAAAGAAATGTAAAATATTAATTGTACTACAGAGATATGTAAATATGGGATATTATTATCATTAATCCTAAATAATCCGGAATAATAAATAATATTTAATGATGTCTAATGCATAATTAAAATCATTAAACTCTTTCATTAATATTATTAAAAAATCATTAAATAAAAATTAATTTTAAAAATATAAAATAATTAATAATTATATTGACTAAATTAGATACTATTTCAAATACTAAGAGAATGATTAGTATTTAACTTAATTTTTACGATTGATAAATAGCTTCTAAATTGATGTCTAATAATTTAATTATTTTTTTTTGAATTTTTAAGATAATAATATTAATATATATGAATTTTATTCGTATTATTACTGTTTATTTGTTATTTATTTTTACTACGGAAACACAGGCGCTGCCGCGCTTGTGTATCCGCATTTCCTTATTCAGTTCAACTTCTACCATAATAAAAAATTTAACATACACAAATAATTTTGGATAAGTCAAATTTAAAAAACAAAAAATAATATGTAAAAGAAAAATGATAATTTGATTAATCAACCTTTTTTTGTGATTTGAGTTTCTCTTCTTCAAACTTTAAACTTGATGAATATTTGTAGTAAGAAAACTATTGAAATAACTCCTTGTTCATTATTTTTACATGATAAAATTTTTAGTGTGAATTAGAATGTTAAAATATTCTATAATGATTCATTTCTAATAGTAATATTATAATATGTAATATAATTTACGTTGAAATCTTTTTATTAAATTAAAAAAAATTAACAAAAACTCATTTTAATAATTTCTTTTACTACAAATTAATTTTAGACTAAAAATAAAAATTAATTTCACAATGTAACGTGGTACATTTTCATCATCCACTGTTGAATTAACCGTTTTCTTATTAGTTATGTCTTAAAAGTGCAAAGTAAAAGAAAAGTGGTCCAAAATATTACAAACCAAACACCACTACAGATGAGTGAAGACATTGGACAGAATGAAGTACTTGTGCCAGAAAGAGGTTGGGATTTGCTTCATGGGCCCACATATTGGCCACGTGGCAGAGTTCCGTTTCATGCTGAACTCAACACGAGGACTAGAATTGGAAAACATTCGAACAGAAAACGGAAAGCAGAGAAGAAAGAAAGAAACTGCTCTCTCTGCTTCGGTTTCTCTCTTTAGGAGTTAATACGAACAAAATGAGGAAAAGTGCAAAACCCAAACTCCTAGTAAGAAAATCAACAGCAAAAGTTTGAAACTTTTTACAACACTCCATCTTTTCTGCCTTATAAAACGGTGTGAGGAGCTGTTTCATTTGAAAAACGCACACTCTTTGAAGAGGGTTTCATCATTCACGTGTCTCTCCCTTTTCTTCTGCTTGTTCTCTTCTTTTCTATTACGTTTTCTCTTCTCTTCTTGTTGTTTTCTGTTTGTTTCCCGAGAACAACGTGATTGGGTTTTTTCTCACTTCAAGACCTTTATCAGGCGGTGGTTGGTGTACTTTTGTGGGGTTGTCTGTTTATAAAGGACCCTGGCACACTTTCTTTTGATTCCACACTTGTTTCCATACATAAGATTTTAGTTTTAGAGGTAGAATGGAAGGGAATAAGCAAAAGGGTATCTCGTCTTCCTTCACTTCTGAGCTCTTTGGCTCCATCAAAGAGTCTCACCACCACCCTTCTTCTTCTGCTGCTGGTGGGATTTTTGGGTCCATTTTTTCTCCTCCGTCCAAGACCAAGGTGTGCTTTTCATTTCAGCACCTTGATTTCTGTTTTGATTCATCTTGTTTTACTTGTTGGTCAAATCAGTCCCTTTGTTTTGGTTTTCTGCATTTCATGGTTAAGTTTTATGATTGGTTACTGTCATGTGTTTGGTTGTAGTGTTAAAAGTCTGAGTTTTCTGCTAGGACATGTCTTTCACTGAGTTTATTTTCATTGGTGGAATTCAATCTCAGTTTAAATAACAAACCTGATCCCTCAATGAGCCTTTACACCTGAATGATTGAATTTAGATAGCTCTTGAAATACTTGATTGGATCATTGAGTTGAGTTGAATCATATATCATGTCTGTGTTCATTGTTCTTTGCATTTTTGAGTCATGCATAAACGGTTCTAAGATTTCTTTTGGGATTTCTTTCCTTCAATTTTAGGTGCTGGGGAGAGAATCTCTACGCTCTGAATTGAGCCGCAAAATTGCCAATGAAACCCGGAGCAACAAAATTGGTATTCAAGGTAGATACCTGGTATCAACCCTGGTTTTTACAGACTTGGTCATTACGTATAAATTTTGGTAACTTTTTAAGAGACAATTTTGAAAGTAAAATCATATAATGGTATATTTCTTGTTGGTGCAATTTTCCATTTTTCCTAAACTTTCCAAATTTTCCTTCTGCTGAATTGTCTGGTCCCTTGGTGGTTAGTGATCCGATTCCACTAGCCAACATCCTGTTCTCCAGAAATGATCATAAAAATATCTGTTTGTAGATTTATTATTGAGTTTGGCACCATTGAATTTAGCTGGTTAAGATTTTGCTTACATTGAATGTGATATATTCTATGTAGCCTAAATCTACAGGACCAACTTTTCAATACAGTGTTTCTTTTCAAATTATTCCTTTATCTCCAAGTTGGTATGCCTTATCCTTCCAATCAATGCAGATGACTTCTCCAAGGGAAGTAGTAGCAAAGCTCAGAACAGTGTGAATAAGGATATGAGTTCCATCTATCAGGATCAGAGAGTTCAACCGTGTCACCTTAGTTCATCAATTTACTATGGGGGCCAGGACATTTGTCCTAGTCCTCAGAGTACCCATAATGAGGGATTCAACTCTTTGGTGAGTTGCACTATACTTATTATTTTTTGTTCTTATACTACAGGGTTAGCCTCTATTGGTCACAGGTTCAAATTCTGAAACTCACTGGGAATCTTATCTATTGGATCTCCCAATTTATAATTTTATTCATACTAGATGTGTGTGTATATACTTGTAAACACCATTCACTGAACTTATGCTCTAATTCATGTATAATTAAATTTGAGAGACAGTTCCTACAAAGCCGAAAATTGCCTCAATGATGAATAAGAGTGTATCTTATTTTGGCAGGTTAAGATCATGATGCAGCTTATACACCCTATCTAGATTATTGTGATTAAAAATATGCAGATGATTATGACTAAGAGATCATGATGATGTCGATAAAAATATTGAATTATATTCCTATTCTATTTTGTTGATTGTTGTTTTCTGGTATGAATAAAGTTTAACATAATCCTTTGTTTATCAGTACCAGAATGATGTCGGAGATGATGATTCAGAACTTGCTTCAAGAGGAAATTGGTGGCAAGGTGTGTTATGATATCTTCTTGTCTAATATTTGTTGTCTGAAAATATGCATATGAATTGTACAGGTCTGTCATTATTGTTCTGATTCTTTTGCTTTGCTAACTTTCTATCCACAGGGTCTCTCTATTATTAAGATCACCCTTGCAAAGGCATGCACTCCCCAAGGTATAGATTATCTTCTGGAACCAATGGTGAAATGACATTCTTAGAATAGTGTTTCATTCCTTTTTCAATTTAGATTAAGTCTTTGGAATTTGGAAAAACAAAGAAGAGGGTTGTTCTGAAGGGTTTGATTCGTCATACGAATTCATGGACCACACCATAGCCTCTTCACCAACCCACAAGCTTAAGAGTACAGAGGTGAATAGTGTGAACAGATAATATAACTTTTTGTATTTCATTGGTGTTTTCAAATGAAAATACAATCTTTCTAAATAATTTTATAATAAACTTCTCAAATTCTATCTTCTTTCTCATAAAAGCTATAGTATAATAATTTCTAATAGCTGCCTAAGATTTCATCATCTCATGATTCTTATCTATTTCTGAATTATACATACAATTATTGATACATATTATCTTTCTTTCAGGATTCTAGTCATATTTCTTGTTCTATCATTTGTTATTAATCAATTGAACGCATATTGCAGGTACATAGCAGGATAGTTTAGTAGTGTAGTGGACAGCAATTGGCTTTGACAGAATCATCATAGAATCTATTATCATGTATGTTTCTTTTTTTATAAGTCATGCTAAGTCATGCTGTTGGAAAAAGTTATATTGGAATTGTAAGCATTATCAGCTACTCTGGTGTGGCTGAACCTGTGCAATTATTTACTTTAATGGAAGAAGCTCTTTACTTGCTTCACGTCTATATTAGTACTTCAGCTATGAATTATTTGTCCAAATTAGATTTTACTAAGATGAGATCTAACCAAAAGATAGAAACTAAAGTATGTTTGGTACTTTATTAATCAGTAGATATAATTTCAACTAAGAAAATAATCTTTTTGACCATCAACAACATTTTAGCTTAGCTTTTATAATTAAAAGCTAACACCTTATTTTAACTGATTTTAAATATGATATCAGAGTTATTTCGAATCAGTATTTATTGAGTTTATCATATCCGATGCATCGAACCGCTATCAGACTACTCATAATACCGGATCTGCTATCATCTATTATTTTATATCCTGATTTGTAGTTTTACTATAAAGGAACAGTTCTTTATGACAGTCAATCATCAATTTAAACGTCTCTCACATGTGCAAAAAACTTGCGTGCACTAGAAAGTTTCGTGAAGCATTGAAAAAGAGAAAGAGAGTGAATTGAGATTCTGTGATGCACAGTGCAAACCGCTGCTTTGAGAGATTGTGTGGCCCAGCAAGCATAATAATTAACCAACTGATGTATTCAGCTTCTTATCTTAGCTGATAAAGACTTGTAGTCACGGCATATATATATATTCAAAATCTGACCCGTCACCTTCACCTATCCTTATCCTTATCCGTCAACAATGGGACAAACAAAGCCTCTTCACTGACCCTTTGGGCTCTTTGCTGCTTTGTCTGCTCTTTCGTTTCTTCTTTAGCTGTCACCTCTCTCCTCATTCAAGATTTTATCTTTCTTTTCTACTTTTTTTATTCCTTTCTTCTTACCTATAATGTCAATGGACAAAAAGAGTCAAAGATATACTACTTCAAAAATGTTTATAATCTCTGATCAATATGGATCTCCAACACACTCATTCATGTCGAGAATAACAGTTCGTCCGTAGGACAACATATTATGGGTGGTCTGATAACGATCGTGCGTAAGACAACATATTATGAATAGTTTGATAATGGTCGTGCGAATGACAACATATTATGAGTAGTCCAATAATGGTCGTGTGAAGGATAACATATTATGGGTGATCCGGTAATGGTCGTGTGTCGGATACCATATTATGGATGGTCACATAACGGTCTGGGTGGCCTAATAAACTCAACAACCTCGTGCTAGGATAGACTCAAAATGAGTCTCATACCATATCATAAAATAGCTTTGTTTTATTTTATAATATAATTTTACCAATATAATTCTAAAATTATTTAATTTTAATAAAAAATTATTTCTTTCTATCAATTGTAGTATAGTAAAGCTATCAACTTAACAACGTTCATGTTGAAACTATTATCATAACTCCCTCTCCACTCACTTCACTTCTTCTATGTTTGACAGAAAACACCCACACTCTTCATACCCGGAACACACAACACCAAATACCACTGACCCATGTGTTCACTATTAGATTGGATTCATGAGTTTCTCTGTAAACCTTTAAGATAAAAAAAAAATATGAATAACACATAAAGTAAATTTTTTACAATAAAAAACTAACTTATAAAAAATTTACACTACAAAAAATTATTAAATAATAATTAAATTTAAAGACAAAAAATAATTAGTTACTATATTAACTAAATTAAATATTATTTTAGAGACTAAAAAAATATTTATATTTAAAGTGGTTTCTATTATTAATAAAGATTTATAAAATAATTTTTAAATTTGTATCTAAATTAGGTACCTAAGTTTTAGGGATTAATATTTTAAATTTTAAGTTAGTCTTTAAATAATTAATAAAAAATAAATTAGAATATAAAGTAGTAAGTTAACTAAAACTTTAGTAGCTAATGGTTAAATATAAATTTAAAAATTATTTTATAAATTTTTATTAATAATAAAAATTACTTTAAATATCAACAACTTTTTAAATTATAAAATAATCTTTAATTTAATTAAATAGTAATTAATTATTTTGATTTTTAAAATTAATTTCTATTTAATAATTTTTTATAGTGTTATTTTTTTTTAGAAATCATATAAAACTACTCTTACAAACTTACGAAGAAACCAAATTTATTTTCTTCCTATTTTTTTTTTTAAAAGAACTTTGGGTGAAAAAAATCGTTCAAACATATCTTAAAATATTTATAACATATTTTATTCCACTTGCTTTGAATATTTTTCAAAACAAAAGCAACAATTTTTAAGAATAAACTTGATTGATTTGCTTCATGATAAACTTGTTTTCAAACACTCACTTAATTTAAAGTGAATTTTATTAGTAATGTATTAATGTTCCCTGATGATAAATATTTTTTTTTATATTTGTTGATTGAATTCCTTTACGATAGAAACAGAGGAAAAGGTATATATATTAACACAGTAAACAATTTTAGAAACATTAAACGTTACACAAGTGCAGATTTTATTCAGGAAGATCAACAGTAGAGTGTTGCTAGCCATTATTGATCAGAATGTTACATGGAGAATGAAATATAGTTTTGCAGTGACAGTTGTAATTAACAGCTTTTGTGACTTGATGTCCCAGTTCATCCTTGTTTTCAGTACAAACTTAAGGCAGAGTGTAAGCTGCAAAAATCAGCAAATATCTTTTAGTTATGAACCCCCATTTAGATCAAGAAAAAGATTATAAAACATAACAAATTAAAATTTAAGTATATATGTATATTGGGTGTTTTTTTCAATTACAGTTCATAATCCTTGAAGCTCTTATTTTGATTAAGAACAACATAAAACATGTATTATGAGACTCAAACACGTCTTTTTTTTCGGACGTATCGAACACCGACACTCATAGAATACTCGTAAGACATGTATCGGTAAAATGTTCAATTCAAAAAATATTTGTTGGATTTTTGAAAATTCTAATATGATTCTAACACAATTTTTAAAAAACGAAATACATTAATTTTCTAAAAACTCAAATTTATTGTATAAATTTTTATTATAATTATAAACATAAAGAACAAATCCTTTTATATCCGTCATAAAAAACAATTTTATGCTAAAAGAGACCGAAACATACTTGTGCACATAAATCTTTATTGTCAATTTATATAATTCATAATTATATAGTATATAGATTCGTATCCTCATGTCCTATATTTCAGAAATTATATGTATCTCCGTATCCGTATCGTGTCAGTGTCCCTGTAAGTCTTAAATAACATGTATCCAAGTTTTGTTCTAGTTTTATTTATATTAAATTGTAAACTTAAACATCTTATCCTTTTAGTGTTTAACTTAGAGTACTCAAACTAATACCAAAAAACAAAAGAAGATCATATAAAATATACTTACGTCCACACTTGTAACCAACAGGGCGAGTAGAAAGGTTGCAGCGTTTTGGGATGGTTACGGCAACCTTAGGGTCAGCTCCAGATAACTTGGCTGTGTTGGAAAGCATAACAGCACACAGACAACTAGGGTTCTTGCCAAGTTTCTGGACCTGAGCACAGCAACTTGAAGAAACTTTAGCATTTTCATCTTGTGCTGCAGAGGCACAAGGAATAAGCTTCAGTGCTTCATTATCTGGGGTAGTAGACCTCCCACATTCTCCTGCACCTGCCACTCTATGAATCTCTGAAATGCTTACAAAGACTAGAAGGCCAAGGAGGCAAAACCCCTTTGTGTAAGCTTCCATTTTTCTGAATCAGTGTGACAACACCTTGCTCCTTATGGCATTTTATAGCTCAACAAGCACCCAAAGGTGCTTTGTCCAGTCACCCATGTTGTGTTAATGGAGATGGCACTGGGACAAAAGTGAGTGTCTTATTGCACACTTTGCTATATAAAATAATAACTTATCTGAAATCCGAATACATTAAGGTTTCTTTGTGTAAGAAATCCCATTTTGTTGCTTGTGTGCGTCTAGATGGTGCATCTCACATTCTAGTTTTGTCCGGTTTGCATCCACCTAATTTTGTCATATATTTATTCAATGTTTCTCTTAGGCAAGAAGACATGTAGCGGGTGACACGAGTCTAATGAACTCAATGTCATACTTAAAATTTAAATCTAATTCAATTTCATAAAACTGATTCGATAAAAAGACTTGACTTTTTAGTCTAAAGTGGCTAAGTGTTTAAAGAATACTTGATGGATTAATCAAAAGTGACTACGTTTTTAATCAATACTTTTACAAGTTAGATAGAAATGACTACGAGTCAAAAAAAATACTCGTGTTGTAACTTGGGTTATGAGAACTCACGGTAAAACCTTATAGTCAATGTCATCCTTTTGAGTAAAACCTTTGACAACAAGTCGGGTCTTGTAATGTTCATATTTTCATAAGAGACATGTTTAGTCTTAAAGACCCATTTACATCCAACTCTTTTACATTATTTTGGAAATTTCATAAGGTCTCATACATCATTTTGTGTAATTGATTTAAGATCATTTTTCATTGCATCTAATCATTTATCAGAATTATCACCATTGATGGTTTCTAGAAATGAAACTGGATTACTATCAATGCCTAAGTCTTTTTCTGAATCTTTTAAATAAACCACATAATCATTCAAAATAACATATCTTAACATTAATACTATAGGTTCATTTTTAATCTTGAGATCATTAATATGTTCTTCTTCTTCATCATCATCATTGTGTGGTTCAACAACATGAAGAACAACAATTATTGAAATAAAAGTACTAGTTAAAGGAACTTGTACTCTAACTTCCTTAATCTCCACAATTCGTGAAGTTTCACTCACAATGGTTTCACCATTATCAATGAACCGAACATTTTCAGTTTCAACAATTCTAGTACCATGGGTAGGACAATAAAACATATACCCTTTTGACTTTACTAAATAACCAATGAAATATCTACTATTTGTTCTTGCATCCAGTTTTTTTTCTTGTAGATTATATATTATAATTTTCGCTTAACAACCCCAAACATGTAGGTGTCTCAAACTTGATTTCCTACATGTTCACAATTCAAAAGGTATCTTTTGAATTACCTTACTAGGAACCATGTTCAACAAATACATGATCATTTTTAAAGCATACATCCACAATGATATATGTAAAGATGAATTACTTAACATGCTCCTAACCATATCTATTAAGGTTCGATTACGCCTTTCTGACACACCATTTTGTGGTGGTGTACCTAGAATTGTGTTTTGAGCACAAATACCTCGTTTCTCAAGGAACTTAGCAAATGGATCAGGGTATTGTCTACTTTCATCATAATTTCCAGAATATTCACCACTTTTATCTAACTTAAACAACTTTCACCTTTCTGTCTAATTTTCTTTCGACTTTATTTGTACAAATTACCAAGACATTCACTCCTTGAGATTTTCCATGTAGTAGATGGACATAACCATAATGTGAAAAATCATCAATCAAGATGATAAAATACCTTTCTATATTGAAGGAATTTACATCAAAAGTTCATTTGAACTAAGTTTAAATTTTACTTTGTTAAGATATCATTTGGTTCTTTACATGATCGTAGTGACAATTAAGGAAACTTTATATATGTGGTCCTGTGATGATAGTAACAATTGCGACAACTTTATAAATGTAGACTAATATGGAAAAATAAAGTCAAAACTTATGTAAACTTATGTCATGTGATATGTCATGTGATGTATAGAATGCAATGAATATCATATTTAAGGACCAGAAATTTGTTACCCAAATCATATACTCATAAATTTGTAATCCTTCTATCAGTATTTGAAACTAGAACCACATAAATTTTTATACTGTCAACTAATTATGAACTATCATATTATTAGAAATAACTAAGTTTTAAATTAACTACTTTAAATCTCATACTTAAAATGCTATAAACTTGTTGACAATATAAATCTTTTATGGTGACAGTGTATTATAACTAAAATCGATGATAATGGTCAATTAAGATCCTTTCCCTCTAGCCATGCCCGATCCAGTACATTGAGCTTAACATCTTCTGTGCAATCACTTGACTCCATTTCTGTTTCAAATGCTGGCACTTCGTCAAATGTTTTTAATGTTGGAACAAACTTCTCCATTGGACAGAAGACATAGTTCTTTTCTTTCCTCTCAGTGCTGCCAAAATCAGTCGAAACTTTACTAACTCCTACTCCTCTTTGGGGAAGGTTGCTTCTGTTGATGAATGGTGATTTGGCTCCCTTTGCAGGGCTAACACATCGTGCAGGAGAAAAGCTTTGTTTTGGGCAAGGCCTTGAGTATGGAACTGAAATGCTCTTGTGTGCAATTACACCAACTTTTGAGAGAGATGAGAATGAATCAGAATGTTTAGTCAAGTCATCAACATAGATCACATCATCAATCCGTGCAACAATGTTGGATGCCAAACTCTCTAGTACTCGTGAGTAGCTCTCCAGAATGGATTTTCCAACATCCTAGAAAACAGACAAATTCTTAAGTCTGAGATAAAATGTTCAACACTCAACAAATAAGAAGAGACGTAAAGACATTATTCACCACAATTTAAAACCCTGTGGAGGGACTAAAACAAGTCAAATAACATTATTTATGAGTGATTTATGAGTGGTGATATGTTGACAACTCTACACCATATTATATCTACACCATATTATAACTACACCATATTATAACTGAAAAATAATTTGTTGTTAAGATGTGAGCCTCATGTGAATCACAACGCGAAGAGATTGGAATAATTTTGAAATTATATTGTATAATGCATGTCACATGTAGGAACTGAAAGACCTAAAGAAAGATATTTAAGACACAGAAAGACTTGAAGAAGGAGAATGATAAATATAACTAGATTACCTTGTTGCATTGGATTTTGCTCATATCTAAGGTTGTTTGAGGGAGACTGGGGAAACGTTGCTTCAAGGAGAGCAAAAGGCTTTCTGCTTTTTCTGCAAGAGTTTCATTCTTGTCTCCCTCAACAATCAGATCCCTGAACATTTCCCATGATGATTTTGAATTATTTCTTGTAGTGCGACCTGTAGGCCTAGAGTTGGTCTTTTTACGCCAAATATAAATGGAAGCCTCTACACTGTTGGCAATCTCTACGGCTTGATGTTCAGATGATAAATCAAGGCAAGATAGCAGACACTCAGGAGAAAAATTGTCTGTTGTAATATATCTGTAGATCACATCCCCCATGCTGGCTCTTGCAGTCTGGAAAAAAGGGTTGTATCAGAAATTTTAGTTGTGAGCTTGGAAGAACTGATGCTCATTCAGGTTTGTAAAGGTAATTTTTTCAACTCTTATGAATTAATTAAGATGCATAGTTAAAATTGTGATTTTCTTTTTATCATCAAGAAAAAAATAAATAAATATCAACCAGGATAGTCAAACCCTTATACACCTGGAACAAACAGCCTATAAAATTCCAAACAAAAACAATAACCCCTCACAAACAACAGAAAAATTACCTACCCAATCTAACAAATCACTTGTTTTTAATTGAAAACATGCAAATCAAAGAATCAATACACTAATCTGAAAAGGAAAAAAAAGCTAAAAAAGCTGTATGATAAGTTTATTAAAAGGTGCTTAATCAAACTGTTTAACCAAATGTACACAAGTCATTAGTATCTTATATACGATGCTTGAATAAATAGGGAATGAACATCCACATTATACCTTGGGGAGAGAGTCCAAGTAAGTATCAGGAATCTCCATTTCAGCTAAAGCAATGCTGTTAATGGCCATCACAGCTTTTAATATCTGGTTTGTGCAATCCCTCTTGTGCTGTAACTGCTTTCTTGAATTTTCATGGAGACCACTGGGAGGGACTTGAGGTACAGGAAGCCACCACTTCTCCTCTAGTCGCTGAAGAGCTTGGCGAAAAGAAGATGAACCGTCTGAATCAGGGGCCACAACCCCTTGGTCCACATACCTGAACTCTGGATCCACAAAACTATCTAGTATTTCCTTTGAAAAGAGAAAATGTTTTAGAATGTGATATTTCTAGAAAGTGGATTAATGTGCTATAAATGGTGTAAAAACTTACAAGAAGCATGTTATCTAATTTTCGTAGAGCTGGCAGATTGACATAAAGATCTGAGCGAGGTCTACAAGTCATGACCTGATTCACATGTGAAAATAAACAGTCTTAACATCAAGAACTATATATATTCCTTATTTGGTAGAAGGGTTAATCAATCCAAGAACAAGAAAAAGGATCATTTCTCCTGGGTCCCTCATGATCTTATATAAATCTGATCATGCAATGTCTGATCAAGATGACTATCTTGAACATGGAGGGATTAGCACATTTTTAACTGATACATGTAAATCTAATCTTAAAAACTTCAAAAAAACAATCATGAACGTGTACCTTACTACTGATAAAACTTTATGCTTTTGTTAGGTGTTAGGTTGTTGGTTAGTTCCTTAGCTGTTTTTTTAAGTGTTTGCAGGTGTTTTGTTAGGTTGTCAATAGGAGGTTATAGCTCACATTTACATTTATTTATGCTTTCTTGATAAAAAAAAATTGTAGTAAACGTAAGTTTTCGACTTCAACTTCAATTTACAATCCTAAAATTTCATGATTGTATCCAACAGGCGTTACAAAATTAATCTAATGACTGCCGGACAATTCATCATTCAGTGAATTGTCTATGATTTGTTAATGTTTACAAACCATAGGAGAAATCTTGCATTTCAAATGCTGAATGAAGGTTATCTAAAAAGTGTAGAAGGCAAAAGAAACACATAGTTATAACCAATGCATGCATCAAACAGCTACATAAATCAACAGCAAAATTGTTTTTTTAAGTAGTATTTGTACCTCAAGCTTGCTTCCATCAGGAAATGTTTGCCATGTAGGCTTCAATTCAACAATATGATCACTGACACCAAGAAGCCACTCCATCTCTCTTCGCCACATTGCTTTCTTCTCTGATGTCAAAGGTTCCAACCTCCAAAGTTGCCCAAATAGGGTAGCTAGAGATTCAGAAAATGTTTGGTTAGCTATCAGAACTTCAGATTCAAGTATGAATTGCAGTTCTTAAAATTCACTTCAGCAACCTTAATCAGGAAACTACTTCATGGATACATACCACATAGATTTGTGATGGCATTGGATATAGCCAAGGCTGTGGGGACTCCATTTCCCGAACCTGACATATCTTCTCCAAGTAACAATTTGGCAAACCTCTCCTTCATCATTTCAAGCTCTAGCTCTGAGAACCAAAATCACATTAGAGAACATAATATGTTGATATCATAAGCCAGGAGCCCCCCATTGTAGAAATGAAACTTAAATTATGGAAACCCCTGGCTTTGAATCAAGTAGAACAAAAACTAAGTCTAGCATATGATAAGTCACAGGCTTGAAATCCTGCTCTCTCTTTCCGGAGTAAGATAGATTAAACTTTTTCTGCAAGGTTAGCTTTTCCTGTCTTGACTCATACCACTAAAATTATGTATTATCTACACAAACAAATTAAATTTGAATACCTGGTATTGGTAGCACAGGAACTTGCTCCTCAAAAGTCTCATTACCCATGTCCTTTTTCTCTGCGTCTTCACTTCCACATGGACTGGTACAGTTGAATTCAGAGATTTCCTGAACCGGCCACCCTACTGATGTTGATGAAGAGGAATCCTCAGCACTACCTTGACTCTGACCATCAAGTTCTGTCATCTCAGATGACAGATGCTCAGAGCTGGAACTGCTCTCCCCACCTTTGTCTTCAATCAAATCAGCAATATTCTTATCATTGCGACCATTTTCCCATTCTTTGTCTCCTTCAACACCATCACTCTTCTCAATCAAAACCTCACCTTTCATTGCTGCTTACCCTTTTTCACAAAACAATGCACATATACTGCTAGAAAACAGTGTTGTTTGTTACCAACGTGCAGAGTACTTCTCATGCAAGACCCTTTTGAAAGTTGTGAAATTTAGAGGTAGTTGAGACACCAAGAACCTCAAAATGGATTGGATTAATGGGAATGATAAGGCACACCAATGGGACACCTTGCTTCGGCTGCTGATAGTGGTGTTTGTTGTTGAGTTTGTGCTCCTTGTTTGGTGAAAGAACCTTTCATAAGTTCTCAACAGTGTCTGATAGTGAAGGTAGATAGATACAGTGATGATGATGGACCATTTTGTGGGCTATGTTTGTTTGCTTACTTATACGTGAGGGATGAAAGTGAATCCAATCATAATTAGTTCTGAAGATTGCTCAAATCACGTGAATATGAGAGACACATCAGAAGCTATTTTTAACTCATGTAACATAGAACGCTCCCCCTTAGATTCCTCATGACTCCATAATATTCCTGATTCAACATTTTATAGAACTTCATCAGAATATGTATTCTCAGTAAAAAGTTTTTTCACAGTCATTCATTCGACCATGTCCTGTGCTTTTTTACACATTAAAAACAGCTGATTTAAATGGGAGGAAAAATTCTTGGAAGGAGTAAATTTTCATCCATTGTACTTTTAGAAATCAAATTATCATTTATTTTACAATGGTTTTTAATCAATTCTGAATGTAATTTACACACTGGAAATCAAAATAAACTCTATTTTATAATAGAAAAGCTTAAGAAGAACGTAAAATGAAGTCAGGTAATTTTAATTGATTTATTTAAAGAATGGAAAGTTGGTAGGATTAATATAAATGTATGATTTTATTTTACTTTTAATTTGAAAATTTTGACATTCTATTTTTCCTTATCTAAAGAAATTTATGCATTCAAACATAACAGACATAATTAATTGAGAATTTCTGTCTATGAATTTGACCTTACCAATTATTGTTGCACGTAAGGTTGTGTCTTGAGTTTGCTATGCCTCCGCTCCAGTATGTCACATCCACTTATTCTAGATCAATGCTGAATTCAAGTAAAGACAAAGAAGTGAAATGACAGAAAGGGTAAGGGAATGAAAGTTGCATAAATATGAAGAAACATATTGTAATATACTATATATTTATATATATAATCATAAAATAAAATGTTTTTATCTTAAATTTTCAATATATTTTCTCACATTAAAATTTTCAATTCATTGAAATTATATAAAGAGTATTTCGATAATATTTAATAACAGATAGTCTAATTAGTCCAATAAATTTTTATTAAGATAGACTTTAAATAATTTTGATACCATATTAATTTTATTTTTAAATCTAATTCAATATTATAAAATTGGTATTTTAAATATAATTCAATCTTATAAAATTGGTTTGTAAAGTGATATTTACACAAAAATATCTTTATTTCTAATTCATAAAAAACTCTTTAACACTTTTAAAAGGTTATTTTGGGAATTATGTGGATTTCTGAATATATGAAGCAGAGTTAGAATTGATTTACAATGGTTTGTAAAGGGTGAAAGGGGCCACAGCAATGTGTTGTGAAGAAGGGATATTTCTGTCTTCTAGTTCTTTAAATCACATGGGGAGTTTCAAGAATCAGAAACCAATTTTGGCTTTACAGAAAATAATTTTGTTTTTTTAAAGGAATAAAACTCATCAAATTGTAGTAACATGTATCTATCTAGTATGAAAAATGATAGTTTTTAAATTCTTAAATTTTTGTATATAATTTTTAATCTGATAAATATATATTATAAAAAGTAAATTATAATTATTAAAATAATAATATTAAAAGTTGTAATATGATTATATAAAAAATTGGAATTATCAAATTGTATCATATTATCATTCAGTATTATTTTGTTTTTTTTTTCTTTGTTTCACTTACTATGGTTTTGTTCGTTTGTTTCACTTATGGTTTGACCTGGCAGAAACGTTTTCTGCCTACGTTATTTTGTTTTCAAAAACGAAAAGCGTTTATTTCAGTTTTTATAAATGATCAAAAGTTTAAACAATATAAAATCTGATTAAAATTAAACTATTTTAAACAACTTTCAAGAAAGATAAACTGTTATCTTAATAAAATTATTTTTATAATTAATTCATCAATTTTATTAATGATTAATGAGATGGTTCGTTTTTAGTTATTTGAAAAGGTTTTTTTAATAAAATAAGTCAACTCTATTTTTTTTATCCAATATGCTTGTTTATTAAGAATAAGTAATTTTCTATTTGCTTTAAGAAGTAAATCCTACATATTCTTTAAACAAGTGATATTGTCAATTGTTTATTATTTTAACAAATTCAATATCTGTAGAAAAAAAAAACTTATTGAGCAAACTCTGAAGTCTTTTATCATCCTGTTTTATCATACAAAACCCAAACTTAAAATCTAATTTTTAAAATATCCAAATCCAGTTTTACTCAAACAAATGTATTGCTGGTGATTTTTCATAAGAATTAATAAATATAATTAAAATATTTTATACTATAAATTATTTTAATAAAAACTACTTAAAAAGAATTGAACAATTCGTTGAAGGTCATCATTTCAAAGTTAATGGTCATTTTTTTCCAGACACAATGCAAGATAACATGTTTAACTGAAAGGGTAGAATCATTACGAAATGATAAGGAAAAAAAATAAAATTTTATTGGTAAAAAAAAAACATAGGTCATTTAGATGTTATCAAACTTTTATACATAACAATCATCTTAATAAAACCAAGCAACATCATCTGGTAAACAATCAATTAAGCATCTGATAATTTGTTTTTAATCGAAAACATACATACCAGAAGGTCTAAATAACAATCTGAAAAAGAAAAACAAACTGAATAATCAGAAGGTCTAAATAACAATCTGGAAAGAAAAAACAAACTGAAAAAACTTATGGAGTTAACCAAAAATCAAAACTTGAAAAGAGATTAGTTTAAGATTAAAGAGTTGCAGTTGAGATCTCATGATAAATAAGCTATAATAGTTTGTGACTTACCTTACAAGGCTAGGTTGAGTCTCCAAATCACAATTTTCTGGTTCATCATAATGCTGCCGGTTGTTCCAACTTAACTTGCAGAACCCAAAAGCTTCTACCAAAGACCAGCACAACAACTGGGTTGGTGTGGATTAAAAATTTGAGACACTTGAGAGGGAAAAAGAAAACTTTAACTTGAGAACTTTCTTGCTTCTCTGTTCATTGTTTTGTTTATTTATTATGCAGATTTTTAAAAATGGGTGATTAAGATAGACTCTAGTGTTTTAAAATAAAAAGAGTTATTATTTGAAGATGTTCATTTATTATCCTATTTTAAATATTTATGTCTTTAATTCTATTAAATATTTAACTTGACTAGTCTGTATAAGAACAACTAATATTGTTAAACAAATTAATATTAAAATTTAATGCTAACTTAATGTATTTCTTTCAAAATTTGAATGTAAAATGTAGTAAATGCACAACTTCCTAAATTTGTCCTCTTGCATCTCTTTTTATGTGCTCTTTTAATATTCTTTTTAAGAAATTAAAAAATGTAAAATTATTCGTTATAACATCTCCGGTTACTTACTTAATAATTATATTATATAATTTAATATATAAGTATATATATAATTTATAAATTTACAATATTCCATTACAAAATATTAAGCATTTATATAAGAATTTTTAAATAAATACATTAAAAGAAAATGATTTTTTTTTTTTTTATGTTAACACTTCAACTCCTTACTACTGAAATTCATTACATGTAATTTTTACTCTAGTGTAAAACACGATCATCACATGTTAAAAAAAAAACAATCATCACAAGAAAACATGATAAGCTAGAGATTTTAAAAATTTCAATATTACTAGAGTCAAATAATCTAATCACGAACATATGAATCATCACTTTTCATCCATTTCCATGTAGGAAACAACCAAGTATCTACAAATATCCCATGTTCAACATTATTTATGCCAGAAATTCACTGACATGTACACATAGGCACTTAATTATACTTCTAGAAGACTTGTACATTGAATTAAACTCAGAGAATTGCATTTGTCATACTACTCCTGTTGGGAAATGTCTCCAAACAACCACATATAAACACATAAATTCATCAATCTCGTATGACATGGTTCATCCACATAATCTGCTTTGATTAATTATTTTTCAAATACACACAATGACAAATGTCTGGTAAAAATTTCAGACCAAGAGATCGAAGGAATAAGGCATAGTAAGTCCCAGACTGAGAGTGAACAAAACTGGATTTTCGAAAACAAAACGTCCTGTCTTTTCTTCCCTATATCTCCTTTTTGTGATTTGTTTATGAACGTGCCTCCTTAAGTATGTGCAAAAAACATATGAAAGTACTTGTGTGAGTTTTTCCAACGCAATATGGACGGAAAATAAAATTGCAGAAAGTAAGGCGAAATTTCACAAATTTTGGTAGATGATAGCCTTGGTTTGCACAAATTTTTAAAAAATTCTCCCGAAATAATTATTTGCTGAAATTCCACGTAAGAATCTTGACTGATTTTGGGATACAATGTGGAAAATTTCAAGTCAAACGGATGAGTATTCACCTAGGAAAATAGTCGAACAGTTTCACAAACAAATGAACCTTCCTTTCAGCCCTGACAGTGATGAATAAAACATTTATTGCAAACCTTGTGGGACGAATTTGGAGCTCAAATCTCAGCCAAAACTCAATACACACAATGACGAATGTCTGATAAAAATTTCAGACAAAAAGACCGAAGGAATAAGGCGTAGTACGTCCCAGAACAAGAGTGAAAAAAACTGGTTTTCCAAAAACAAAACATCCTCGCTTTTCTTTCCTATATCTCCTTTTTGTGATTTTTTTATGGACGTGCCTCCTTAGCTGAGTGCAAACCACATATGAAAGTACTTGTGTGTGTTTTTCCAACGCAATATGGACGTATAATAAAAATTCAGAAAGTACGGCGAAATTTCACAAACTTTGGTAGAGGATAGCCTTGATTTGCACAAAATTTTTGAAAAATTCTCCCAAAATATTTTTTGCTCAAATTACACGTAAGAATCTCGATTGAATTTGGGACAGAACGTGACAAACTTCAGGTCAAACGAATGAGTATTCACCTAGGAAAAAAGTCGAACAGCTTCACACACAAACGACTTTTCCTTTCAGCCCTGGCAGTGATGAATAAAACATTTATTGCAAATCCTGTGGGACGAATATGGGGCTCAAATCTCAGCCAAAACTCAATACACACAATGACGAATGTCTGGTAAAAATTTCAGACCAAAAGACCGAAGGAATAAGGCGTAGTAAGTCCCAGACCGAGAGTAAACAAAATTGGGTTTCCGAAAACAAAACGTCCTGGCTTTTCTTTCCTATATCTCCTTTTTGTGATTTGTTTATGGACGTGCCTCCTTAGCTGGGTGCTAAGAACATATAAAAGTACTTGTGTGAGTTTTTCCAACGCAATATGGACGCAGAATAAAATTGCAGAAAGTAGGGTGAAATTTCACAAATTTTGGTAGATGATAGCCTTGGTATGCACAAAAGTTCTTAAAAATTCTCCCGAAATAATTTTTTTTCTAAAATTCCACATAAGAAGCTCGATTGAATTTGGGACAGAACGCGACAAATTTTAGGTCAAACGAATGAATATTCCCCTAAGAAAAGAGTCTAACAGTTTCACACACATATTAACCTTCCTTTCAGCCCTGATAGTAATGAATAAAAAATTTATTGCAAAATCTTATGGGACGAATTTGGGGCTCAAATCTCAGCCAAAATTCAATACACACAATGACGAATGACTGGTAAAAATTTCAGCTCAAAAGACCGATGAAATATGGTGTAGTAAGTTCCAGACTGAGAGTAAACAGATCTCGTTTTCCGAAAACAAAACGTCCTGACTATTTTTTCCTATATCTCCATTTTGTGATTTTTTTATGGACGTGCATCCTTAGCTGGGTGCAAACAACATATGAAAGTACTTGTGTGAGTTTTTCCAACACAACATGGACACAAAATAAAATTGCAGAAAGTAGGGCGAATTTTCACAAATTTTTGTAGAGGAAAGCCTTGATTTGCACAAAATTTCCAAAAAATTCTTCCGAAATAATTATTTGCTGAAATTCCACGTAAGAATCTCCACAAAATTTGGGACAGAATGCAACAAATTGCAAGTCAAACGGATGAAAATTCACCTAGGAAAAAAGTCGAATAGTTTCACAAACAAATGAACCTTCCTTTCAGCTCTGGCAGTGATGAATAAAATATTTATTCCAAATCTTGTGGGACAAATTTAGGGCTCAAATCTCAGCCAGAACTCAATACACAGAATGACAAATGTCTAGTAAAAATTTTAGACCAAAACACCGAAGGAATAAGGCGTAGTAAGTCCCAGACCGAGAGTGAACAAAACTGGTTTTCCGAAAACAAAACGTCATGGCTTTTCTTCCTTATATCTCCTTTTTGTGATTTGTTTATGGACGTGCCTCCTTAGCTGGGTGAAAAACACATATGGAAGTACTTGCGTTTGTTTTTCCAATGCAATATGGACGTAGAATAAAAATTCAGAAAGTAAGGCGAAATTTCACAAATTTTGGTAGAGGATAGCCTTGATTTGCACAAGATTTCTGAAAAATTCTCCCGAAAGATTGTTTGCTAAAATTCCATGTAAGAATTTTGGTTGAATTTGGGACAGAACGCGAAAAATTTTAGGTCAAACGAATGAGTATTGACCTAGGAAAAGATTCGAACAGTTTCACGCACAAATGAACCTTCCTCTTAGCCCTGACACTCATGAATAAAACATTTATCGCAAATCTTGTGGGATGAATTTGGGGCTCATATCTCAGCCAAAACTCAATAAACACAATGATGAATGTTAGGTAAAAATTTCAGACCAAAAGACCGAAGGTATAAGGCGTAGTAAGTCCCAGACCGAGAGGGAACAAAACTGGTTTTCCGAAAACAAAAGGTACTGACATTTCTTCCCTATATCTCCTTTTTGTGATTTGTTTATAGATGTGCCTCCTTAGCTGGGTGCAAACAACATATGAAAGTACTTGTGAGTTTTTCCAACGCAATATGGACGGAGAATAAAATTGCAGAAAGTATGGCAAAATTTCTCAAATTTTGGTAGAGGATAGACTTGGTTTGCATATAATTTCTGAAAAATTCTCCGAAAATAATTTTTTGCTGAAATCCAACGTACGTATCTTGTCTGAATTTGGGACAGAACGCGACAAATTTCAGGTCAAACGAATGAGTATTCGTCTAGGAAAAGAGTCGAATAGTTTCACATACAACTTAACCTTCCTTTCCGCTTTGGCAGTGATGAATAAAACATTTATTGCAAATCTTTTAGGATGTATTTGAGGCTCAAATCTCAGTCAAAACGCAATACACACAATGATGAATGTTTGGTAAAATTTCAGACCAAAAGATTCACAATTTTCACAAACTAGAGAGTCACACTTGCAAGAAGAGTTCTTGTAAAGCATTTCAAGATTTTCAAAATCAGTTTTTGAATTCTCCAACTCTTTTTCTAGTGCCTTGACTCCATTTTCAAGCCAGTTATTCAACCCTTTTAATCGTTTGTTTAAGAGTGCCAAACAATTAGCTTTCTCATGTGTTTCTTTAAAAGCTTGAAGAAGTTGACTATAATTTTCAGCATTTAAAGAAGTACAAGAACTTACACTACTTGCATCATCTTCTTCCTTGGCCATCAAACACAGATTGGCTTCTTT
>Ga0123342_1002548_pt1 | contig 30183 bp, 10 predicted proteins | sample Turbeawhitnodule_FD_89960 | JGI IMG/M metagenome (GOLD analysis project Ga0123342, IMG submission 89960) | Root nodule microbial communities of legume samples collected from Mexico - Turtle bean Mexico white nodule | ecosystem: Host-associated > Plants > Roots > Nodule | place: Mexico: Nepantla... | reverse complement strand
TATATATACACACAAAATTTTACTTTTATAAAAAAAAAAATATATATATATAAATATATATATTTATATATATATATATATATATATATATATATATATATATATATATATATATATATATATATGTTTTATTTTCTGTCTTTTTGAAATATCCATGAAAATAAATGTATTATATATGTAACAAATATATAATAGTAAGAAATTTTAACAAATATATAATATGTAACAAATTTTAGATATCTTAAATCTGTAACAAATAATGTATTATATATGCTTTAGTACGGTGGGATCATTATAATAGTAAGAAATGTTAATTATAATATTAATATATTTAAATCTTAAAAGCAATGCTTCTTCGAAGAGTATTTGTTAGCTTAGAAATTATAGTTGAATTAATGGTTCTTCTTCTTCTTGGTCCAATAATATTCTTTCTCTTTAGTACGATTGTTACTCTCTGGATTTGTCAATTTTGCCAACTCCATGAATTCAGAACAATTGGTCAAAACACACGTAATAATCCATGCATGAGAATTCAATAGTTGAACCCGTGAAGGCTTTTTCATTTGAAACTCACACGTTTTAACACATGGGGTTGAATGGAACCATGAAAAAACTAAGAGAACCACCATGAAAACCAGATCAACCATCACCTCAACTCAACTCAAAGGGAAGAAAAAATCATACATCAAATCAAATGGAACAATCATTAGGGCTAACATATCTATCTATTTTTTATATTATTTAATAGAAATACGCTTGAAAAATATGTGTTCCCACTAAGATATAATTTTTTTATCTGGTGTATATAACTTTTTTTTCAATATAACTATTTTTTAACATGAAATGAATAGAAAAAGTAATTTAAAAAATACTTTAAAAAATTTATCTTTCTATAAGCATTTTTATTTTAATATTTAAAAATAATATTTTTTAATTTTTAAAAATACGAATACAAAATTACTATAAAATTATTAAATAAAAATTAATTAAAAAAATTAAAAAAATAACTAAATTAAATAGTATTTTAAAAATTAACAAAACTATTAATATCTAAATTAATTTTTATTATTAATAAATAATTTTTTAATTAATATATAATTATTTTTTAAATTTTAACTATTAAATTTAAAATATAATTAATTTTTAATTAACTATATATTAATTTAAAATTATTTATTAATAATAAAAAACTAATTTAAATACTAATAATTTTTTTTTCTAAAATAGTATCTAATTAATTGATATAATAATGATTTATTTATTAATTTTAAAATTAATTTTATTTAATGATTTTTTAATAGTAGAGATAACATTTGACAGTGTTATTAGTTAAACATCTTACATTTTATACACTTGATAAGATAATGTAATACAAAATTTCTTTCAATGTTTTCAAGACAATAGATGAAGAGTTTAAGGATTATATATAATGACTAAATATTTACTATTTTATATTATTTTCAAGGTAGTTAATATAAAAATTATTTGTAAAATTATAAAATTACTTTACAGAGAATAGTATTTTTATAAAAATAAGTACAAACTCAGATGAAATTAAATTAAAATGTGTAATTTTTTATTCAAATATTATTAATGATATCACGATTTGTAACAATTCTTATAATGAAAAAATCCATGTCAAGACCAAAATCATGAGAAATAAATTATGATAGTATGAATTCGATTATTTGAGAAATAAAAAGCATTACACGACAATGTTACGTGTTGTAAACCACATGTGAAATTGTCTCTTTAAAAAAAGAAAAACAGAGAAACTTGAAGAAAGTATCACAAGACTAATCTTATAAGTTTTCAAGATAATAGAAGTCAAAAAAAGTAAAAAATATCGTCATAAATCACTTTTAATATAAAAAGTAAATTAAAAATGGTTAAGGAATTAATTAAAAGGAAAAAAATCTCCACCACTGTTTACTTCAAAAAAATTGTACAAATAAGAATGAAAAAATAACCTGACACTTGTCTCTCATTTAAAGTTCTGAGTCAATTCAAAATCAACAACACATCATCATAAGTTATTGTTTGCTTCAAATGTCTATATTTTGTTTTGACCTTAACTTCAATGTTCTTCTTTTTTTAACACTGGATAATTGGTCGGCATCACTTTCTTCTTTTTGTCCGCAGACATTGGAGATGAATGTGACAATTTTAAAAGAAAAAATATGTATATAAATGGTGATAATTTAATTTTTAGAAAAATAAAATTTTGATTTTGTTTTCAAATGTATAAAAACTATGATAGTTATATAAAAAAATTCATAAATTTTATATTTTAATATCAAATTAATCCTAAAATAATTTAATATTAAAAACATTTTTTTAAATGGTATAAAAAATATAATTATCAAATTTTAACCATGTGATGTTAAATTATAATTTTTATTTTAAAAAACTAAATTTGTATCGACTTATATATTTAAATATTAAAATAATCATTTATCCAACGAAATATACACATAAAAATTGCGTGGTGTGCTTGCTCTTCGTGTGTCTCCTGTTAAAGCATATAATTTGGTATTATTAGAAATTTAATTCAATCTCTAAACCTCAATTTTTTTATTTAAAAGTAATAAAAGAAAATTTATTAATTTTAGAGATAATAAGCTGAGTTAAATAAGGTTTTTCTTAATAAGTATGGTTTAACTTTAAAAAATTTAAGGTTTAGGTTAGTAACTATTATTTAGGTTTTAACGTAGTACTTATGTGAGTAACAAGTTGAAACGTCAATATTTTTTATTTAAATAAGTAGTTTATTTTCTATTAAATAAAATATTTTTCATTTTTTTAGTAATTTGTAAAGATAAGATGTTGTTCGTATAAGGTTAATAGTTTGGATTAGGAAGAAGTTTTGTGGAAATATGGTGTGTTAAATTTGGTGTGTTGTATTCTAATGATCTCTTAAATATGTTATTTAGGTTGATATCATTCAAGGTGTGAATTAATGTTCAAACAACGCTAAAGTAATAAGTCATTATAGCATGCACGGTTCAATATTGTTCAAGCTTTAGCATGAATCCTAAAGTGATGACTTGGAACTCGATTCAGAAAGAGACAATACAATTCTTCTTCTTCTTTTTTTCCTAAAGTGAGAAAGTAATCATGAGGTTGCTCAAGCATTAAGACTACAATTGTACATGAGATTATAAAATATGTGAAATCATGCAACTACATGCCATAAAGTAGTGAGGTTGGTGATTTTATGACTTTTTGGGTGATACAACAAGTAGTACGCTCAAGTGATGATCCCTAAAGCATTAGATGAGCATTTGAGTGAAGTAAATGCTTAACTAATTCTTCTATTTGGTGTTATATCACTCAAGCAAGATAGTCTTCCCCGATTTAAGGAAGCAAGGTCACTCAAGTAAGATGAACTCACTCAACTAACACCTATCTAATAGTGAGATGATGTTAATGATGTGTATGTGATGATGTTTGTGTCTGCGTGTGTGATTGATGAGCTAAGATGCATGTGTAGTATAATTATTGATGATGATGATAAGGATTAGATGCATGCATGTGTATGATATAAATTGAGTTCTATATTTGTATGTGATATTTGCATAATATGTTATCCTTCAAGATGTTGCCCTTTACAAGTGTTGTGGGTATGATGCGGCCTTTTATGAGTGTGTGGTGAATGAAACAAGTAGGACTGGTGAAAAATAGGTCAAAAACTTATTAAACCTTAAAAGCAGTTATAGTTTGCTGTAGAAAAAAGAGAAAACAGTTATATTTAAATGTATGCACATTAGTATGTTTTTATTGCAAAAGTTGATGTACCCGTCTCAAGGACCTAAACAACATTTCATTCAAAGAAAGAATAATGATTGGTGACACATTCCAGCATTTGAAAATGGTGAATGCAACATAAAGTGTTTGAAGAGTTGAACAACTTAGTGTGCCATTGGGAACATCAAATGAATAATGAATTTCAGATTTCTAAGAAACCACCCAAAGTCATTCCTTTGAAGACATTCTCTATTGAATGATACATACCACAAGGGATCGTTCATATGGCAGCTACACTACACTCAACCATGCACAAAATGATAGAAATGATAAATCTTACTGGTTTTGGACCAGTAGGAACAATTCTTGTGTGAGCACAGTATTTACAAACACTGTCAACCAAAAAGCCTCTGAATAGTAATAAAACAATTTTATGTTTTAACATTTTTTATGACTATTATTTATTTTCACATGCTTTTGATCGAATGTGCCCATAAACTATGTTCACACAAGAATTACCAAGAGAAGGGTAGGAGGCTATACATAGAAAACCTGACCAACATTTAAGAGACTCTCATGAGGAACATTGAAGATCACACTATTTTCTCTGCATATCTTCCTGAGAAATGCATATACATAATCCACAGCTATTTTCTTGTAGAATCTTGAATCCCTACTAGCCCTCACAACTGTGTTTCCGAGTATGTGAACCACCCCAGCCTCTCTGCAGCTGTTTAAAAACTCAACTTCATCAACCTCAGTTTGGCTGCTTACATGACCAGAGGACCTAACAGTGGCATTCAAGTGTGATGGAGATGTAACTGAAACTATAGAATCCACAGATGAAACTGTTGGATCCATATTCAATGATGCTGTGTTTGCATTATTGTTCAATAGCAGGCCTTCTCTCTCAGTTTGTTGTTCATATAAACTGTAGTCATCTGAATCTGAGCATCCCTCCATCATAGACTCCAGCTTAACAAACACAAAAAGATTGTGGAAAAGCTTTTTCTCAAAGTCCTCATCTTTCTTGTGCAAATCTTTGTATCCGTACCTTGCCACACATCGAAACATGTGGAAGTTCTTAGGTCCAATTCTCTTGACAAGGAACCTTTCATCTTCTGGGACAGTGTAGACAGGAAGATACTTCACACATACAAAAACAACAACAGAATGGATGGCTGGTAGGTTTGTGATGAAGTGAGAAAATATGTGGGGTACTCCACTTGCAAGCTCTGTGTATACCAGGCCTATTCCTGGTACACGAACAAGTCCTAAACTTGGTCCAAGTCCAAGAATCCATGTCATTGACACCTTACTGTGCATTTCAAACTCATAGCGTTTCACTGTGCCATAATGCCATACATACATGATCAGAAGAAATGCTCCAGCAATTGCAAGGGGAGCCCATCCACCTTGATCAACTTTGAAGAGTACAGCAGAGAAGTATGTGCATTCCACAATCAGTGATAAGCCAGTGAACACCACAACCAGAATCCAATGGCAGCGCCACACTAATATCATGATTAAAATCATAAGCAATGTTGTAACCAGCATCACTAGTACAACTGCAGTACCTGCAATTACAATGGCTGTTATATAATTGGTTGCACAATTTAAAGGAAGCATGTAGTATCATTGCATAATATGCACTACTTCTTACACCCTTTGATGTAAAAAGGATATAGGGAATCCCCATTCATGTGAAATTTGGGCAAAAAAAGAAGTAACTTGGACAAAAATAAACAAAGTGACTTTGACAAATCTTTTTTGTTTATAACCTAAGACCAATCAATCGAATATTGATTAATATGTAATCGATCGAACACTACTTGAAGGCTATTGTGCTCAGAAATGAAATAGTCCAAATGTTTCTGGAAATTCTTGCTCCCATTGGACCATTTCTATCTATATGCATTAGGATCCCAATTCATAGATTTGTCCATTCGAGAAATCAAAATAAGAGGATCGAACCATTCCTTCTGACTCTTTTTCAAATTTGAGAAATGTTGGTTGTTAGTGTATTTCATTCTAGTTCGATGATTCAGAGTATCATTTCCTATTTGATACCTTTGAATTCCATACTCGAAGTTGCAATTGAATCGATTCAATACATTTCTTATGTAAACATGGTGTTATATTGGATTTGAATCAGATCTTATTGGATCCTTCACTGAATTTTTTTTCTTTTCACTTTGTATGTGTTTAGTCCCTTGGTCAAATTTGGTCTCTGTATTTCTATAACAGTGCCTCCAGTCCTCATATTTTCTAGTGTATTTAGGCCCTAATTCTATACTACATTGGACCTACCAAGGGACTAAATTCACCACCTTTTGGAAGATACAAGAATCAAAATCACTGTTGTACATTTTATCCTGTTTTGCTCTTTCTAAGGAATTCATGTCCTCCTCCAAATTGTACATTCTATCTCCTTCCTTGTAAATTTCCTTTTCTTATAAGAGAAAGATGAAAAAGCATGCTTCACAACATTCAACAAAGGAAGAATAACTTACCATATGCATTTCCAATTTGACTCTGATTTTTAAACCCAGCTGTAACAGCAATGCATAGAATCATAAGGATCCAATTGATATCTGGAATGTATATCTGGCCAAGGAACTTCTTTGATGTATGAACAACTTTTATTCTTGGGAAACATCCATGAGCATTGGCTTGCTTAATAATTGAGAAGGTTGCAGATATTGTGGCCTGGCTTGCAACTATAGCTGCTGCTGTTGCAACAACAAATACTGGCCAGTATATTTTGTCTGCAGAATTAAGGATAATCAAAATCTACCCACTAAATTTTATATTTGCAGTAAATTTAGTAAAATTTAAATTAAAAAAGTGTATTAATTGTTAACATTTCTCCTTATACTATTAACATGATCAAGCACAAAACCATCTCTCAAGTTTCACAATAATCAATGCAACCAAACTCTATAACAAAAGCCTTAATTTTATGAAGTCTTAAACTTTGTTCTTAACTGGGACCCTCAAACTCCCAAATAATATGCAAAATCTCTCTGGTCAATTATCACACCAACCACACTGTAATTGACATCTCACTAGGTATCCAAATCATCTGATAATCTCCAAAACACCGAGTCAAGTATCATAACACCAATAAGCAACCTGGTCCTTCAAATCTAGAACCCTTGACAACAAAGAAAAAAATCTATAACCGTAATTTCTCCACAAACTGAAGGGGTTTCATACTTTTATGACATCTCTAACACCAGTCAACATAAAATATCTGTAAGAGAAAGAAAAGTGGAACTTCCACACCAAGAGGTTTATCCTAAGAGTGTAGCAACAAGGCTGTGGATCATATTCTAAACACCACATATCACAAGTAGAAATATCAAAATAAAAAGTGTGAGAATTATAACAAACCTGGAATAGAACGATAAAACGCATCTTGTGAATGGTCCAAGTTATGCATAAGGTAAGCAGCTTGTCCAGAGTAGGCTAAAAGAAGGCAAGGAAACACTAGGAGAGTAAATGCAATCTGTACAGAAGAGACTGGAAAGTGGGCTAAGTCAGCAAAAAGAGCCTCTGTCCCTGAAATAAATCATCACAAATAACCAAGCTCAAGTCATGAGTCCACTTCACTTAATTAACAATTCTTAAATGTTTGGATTACTTCTAAATTTCCCTCTGCTTGTTTTTCTTATTCTGATTGGTGTTTGTTCCTTTGGTTTGTCTTGTTTCGCTTTAGCTTGTTTGTAGTTGTGGTTTTTGGCAAGGTTAATTTTGAGTAGTTGGCTGGAAAGTGTTGTGATGTAAGGTCGTCTCAGGTTTTTTTATATGGGTTGGATCACCCTAAAGTGATTATTATGTATATATTGTTTCTTGCTGATTAAAAAAAAGTTAATGTACCTGTTATGCTGAGCAAAATTCCACCAAGGGAAGTCCAACCATCTTTACCTCCTCGTCTTAGATAGCGGTATATATACACTGGTGAAAAAGCTTTTAGAACACTGCTGTCATATTTACAGATGTTGAAGATGCCTATGCCTCCAATTAGGAGAAACCAAAGAAGGACAACTGGAGCGAAGAGCCAACCAACTCTATCTGTTCCGTAATGTTGCATGCTGAATAACCCAACTAGTATAACAACAGCAACCAGCACCACTACTTCTGCAATTCAGGAAAAAATGAGAGAAAAAGATAAACTTTTCAAGACTAAACACATAAAATAGTTGAATTTGAAACTGTAGTACTTAACACAGATAATGGTAGATAGAAACAGAAGAAAAATGCAGTGTTACATTATAGGTGTAGGACCGTACCGTTACTCAAATCTGCGTGATTTACCTTGATGCCACCAACCGCAGATAAAACTGCAACACAAGATTTTGTTATGAATATTTGGAACTCACTGAAGGGTTATTTAAGATGATACTAAAGCAGAAAATAAAGTGTACTGAAAGCTGAATCCTTTTATCTGCAGCCTTAAGCAATACATCATACATGTAATTAATTTCTAATTAATCCATTTTTAAAGGGGATGAAAGTGAAAAAGCTACAAATGATGTTCTAAGATCTTGTATTCTAGGCCATTTTCGAATAAATACATCTCTTGCTGAGTGGACCAAGTAATCAATAAGGCCATTCAAAATACTACCAATTTCAAATTATATTTTTCTCACTGTCCTTTTCTATCACCTCAAAATGACTTTATGGTTTCCCTTCACAGCTCGGTAAATTTGCACATTTTGACATATAAAATGCAGAAGCATGTAAACCGGTTGGTAGATATAGTACTTGGGTAAACAGAAAATTCACATCACAGAAACATAAACAAAAAGGAACAAGAAGATCAGTTTCAGACACAAGCCATACCAGATATAGCTGGGGTAAGAATACCATCTCCAATCACCATGCAAGTACCAACAAGGGCAAGAATAAGAATGATATCTTTATAATAAGCTTGTTCCTCTAACCATCTCTTGGTTTTTGCAGCAAATGACTTTTCAAGGATGGTAGACCGACTATATGTTGTTAGCTCTTCATCCGTACGATGCTGGTTGGGAATGGTTCTAATATTTGCATGTCGACAGAGCAAGGAATAAAGAGCCAATGTTCCACCTGCTCCATAGATGTTTACCAGTATCAACAGATTTTTCTGTTTTATCATCAAAGAATAAATAAAATAAAATAAGACACTTCAGGTGTCCCTTGTAGAGACACAACAGTATCAACAGGTATACACGTTCAATATGTCATAAGTTGAAATACTAGTATGCTTAGCTATTTCCTTAGTACAACCATGAATATACTAATTACCAAAATCAAACAAATACCTTGACCATTATCATTAGCTCGTAGTACAATAAGAACATATTTGAGCAGCGGCACCAGAGTAAGAGAATATATAATCAAAGAAAGAGCTCCCATCACTTGCTCCTGGTCGTCAACTCCATGAGGAAATGTATTATAAAAAACGTACAAGGGGGAAGTGCCCAAATCTCCATAGACTACACCAAGACTCTGATATGCAAGCCGCAGAAGTAACAGTGTAGAAAATTTCTGAACAAATCAAACCAATAACAATAACAAATTATACACCAAATTGTATGGCTGGCATAATATCTTTTGAAACTGTAAAAGAGAATTAGAGAATGAAGAAATTCCTATTGAAAGTTTAACTTATAATCACTCAACAGACATGTAAAAATATGGATTTCTTAGTCTACTCAGCATTAGATATGTATTTTGAGAAGAGTTGGTTCTAACTTGTCTGGAGAGCCTTTGTCACCAAGTGCTCAGAAGTCTAATCCTTGCTGCTCCACTGCAATTCCACCTAATTGCTTACGTAGGACTTCCTCATTAATAAAGCATTTCTCATGAAAAATCACATCTATTTGTGAAAGCTACGATTCTTCACAAATCACAAAGAATGGCATCTCTTCATGAACTAAGGATGTTTTCATCCCCTATACCTAAGGAGAGTATTTCATTCTATTTCCATCTAGTTAAGAATTTTCTATGAAAAAGAGATGAAAGAGGGTGAGAGGGTTCTTATAATTCTCTTCGAGAGAGAGAAAGTTGTGCTTCTATTAAGTTTGGTGAGAATTGGAGATAGTCATTTGAGAGAAATGAGATTTTCTTGAGAAAGAGAGACCATTTGTAATCATATTTTCACTGTGGAAATCTTTTACTTGAGAAAGTTTTTCATGTTAAAATTGTTGAAACTTTGTTCTGTTAATTCCCAACCGCTTAATCTGCAATACCCATGTAAAGGACCTACTCCCCCAAAAGCTTAAACTCAAATGGAGGCCAAAGAATGGTTGCTAATATATACACATATAATAATAGAGGAGCTTACTTTTTCTCTGTACATGTTTTTGAGCCTTTCAGCTTCTTCATCCATTGGCTGGTCAATCCTCTGTTCCAAAACCCACATACCGCCTCTGTTATCACCGTCTTCATCAAACTCAGTTGAAGCCATTAAGTGCTCAGTTCAATAACTTTCTCTGCTACTCTATCCTTGAAACAAACGTGAAATAGTTAGGTACCTAAACAAACACTCACACACAACAGTTGAAAGTAAACTCTGATGAAATCCATGCCTACTCAAACCAAGTATCCAAATTAACCTATAAAAGTTGGAAAAGCAAGCAAAGTTGGTTATTTCAATGAGTGGTTCCAACACCATCCATCCCATCTTTGAAAGGAAAAAAATTTACAAACCCAATTTCAATCAACCTATAATCTGCATCGGCCAAACCTCCACAAACTAAAGAAAAGCATATTCAAACCAACTACAGACATCAGAAGAATAAAACTAACAGCACCAAAAGCTCTAAGGATAAAACTTAGAGGCAGTTAAGTGTTCTTGGTGTTATTCTAATTAGAATTATGGTTTCACGCAATTTGTAAAGTTTGTATTGAAGATTAACAGATATGCTAAAAACACCAGCATCTGAGTTTTGCCCAGTTGCTTTTCAGCCAAACTCACTATTATTCAAATTAGTCAAGGCAAAGCTTTTATCTGAAACCATTCTTAATCAGATGAGAATATAAATCTCAAAAATCATAATAATCTCAAATTTAAAATTGAAAACTAAAGAATTGGTGAAAACCAATCCTCACCTCCCCTCGACTGTCACAAAAACCTGGTACTAGACAACCTCGGTGTATTTGTATTCAGCAGAAGCAGTATTAGTAGCAGTTTGATGTCAGCCACAGAGCCAAAAACCAAGCTCAGATTCATCAGGTATCCAGCACAAGATAGTTCCAGGTCGTGGGGAAGAGAAAACCAAAAGGGTAACGTTAAGGCTGTACACTGTCAGTGTCCCATAACAGACAAAAAATTACAGACCAAGAGAGAGAAAATACATGACACAGTAGAGCCACTTGTTTTTGTTTCTTTGGATTGTTTCTTTGTGTTAATTGAATGCATACTACTTTTGTTGAAATCTTATTCCCCATATGATAAGGATGTGAATGGGATAACTTCCATTCCAACCTGGTTTTATCATTGTTTTTTTAATTGGTGCATCCTCAGTAATGCACTGTGACCAAGAACAAAAGTTAATGCTGTCTATAAGTGCTGCAGCATGTCAATGATATATATGATTATCATTCCAAGTGTTCCTGTCAATTCAAAGTGGTTTTTCTTATTTTTCTTTTCTCAAACACCTTCTCTACATCTTTTTAAACTATCTGATTAGTAAAATTATAAAAAGAGAAACCTTCCTATTAGATCATCACTAGGAATAATATTTAAAAATTAATGCCCGTTTATGATTTCTTAATTTGACAGGTAATATTTAAATACAAACTCAGAAGAAATTAAATTAAATTAAATTAAATTCTAAATTAATATAACACAATAATAGCATATAAAATAAAATTAAAAAAACTGATAGTAAGATGCTAAATAACAAAAACCTATAAATAAATAGATTTTTATGTATTGACACTATATTTTTTTATTAAAATAAAAAAAAAAGTATTAATTGACCAACTTGGTTCATTTTTAGTTTTGGACCGATTCTCTGATGAATAATTAATCAATTGACTTCATCAATAATGGGAAAAAAATTATTTTCATCATGACTGTGTGTAGATATAAAAGTTTACAATTATTTATTAAACTTCTTTAGAAATATATCTATAATAACATCAATTTAGATGCCTTGCAAAAATAATTATAATACAAAGCACTTATTCTCACAATCTTAATCATATATATGAAGATTTTAAAAAAAGTTCAGATATAGGATATATGAATCATATATCATTAACTACTGAATTATTTGCTTAATAAGAAATGAGTAAAAACTTTAGAAATTTTATTGTGAATTTTATTAAATAATAATTAGGAAGTGGTGGGCCTCAATTTTACAAATTAATGTTAAACTGGTTTATTAATTATTAGCATTTTTTTATAGTAACTCAAGCTTGGTCAACCTCAAAAAATAAAGTTAAATATGTCCATGGTCAAACTCAAGTTTATAATTGTGACATTAATTATTTGTAAATATTATCATTTGTGTCTATACTAGGTTTTGTTATAGGAGTAATTTATTAAACTCTTAATTTCTAGGAATCATTTCCGACATACTAATCACCAATCTCTTTAAAAAAATATGAATTAAGTGATTTCTTTTTCATCTCTAAAACCTAGAAGCAACTTATTTTAATATTCGTATACTTGTTGAGACGTGACCAACCATCTTCACACTTAAATATATTTTTGTGCTTCAATTGATTATGCCAAAATTTCAAAACTATTTTAAAGATAAAAAATAACTATTTAGAAGTATTAAAATATTAAAAAAAATAAATGTTAAATAAATTTCTCGTGCTTTTCATAAAGCATATTCATATAACATATATGCAAATTTTTATTCTAAATATGTTCATCTGTAATAACGTTCACGAAAAACTTTTCAAGTACTAGAGTTTTGGAAGATAAAACATATGAAGATCAAATGAATTTATCCAACCATAGGGAACTTGTGATTCCAAGAAAAAAATCATAATCGATTTAAGAGTAAAACGATTAAAGAATCCAATTAGAAATATTTTGTTCTTCCTAGTTATGATATGATTAAAATAATGAGACATCTAGTGTAAAGACAAAAGAATATTTTTTTAATATGTTAGTTTAACTGAGATATAGATCTTCTGATTCAAAATCGTGGTGTAACGTGTATCTCCCCCGTTCCGGTCATGGAATAGATGAAAGAAACCCAAAAATGGATTTTTTTTCAAGAATGAAATCTTATTAAAACTGTCCAATTCATCGTTAAGTTAGATGATAATTATAATATGAAAACTTTTATAAAAAAAAGTTTAGCTTTTATAAAAAAAACTTATGAATTGTTCAATTTATAAATAACTTATATATTGATATTTCTTAAATTAAAAAATGTAATTTAAAATAAAATTTAAATTTAATTATAATTAAATAAAACAAATTAAAAAGCATCCGTGTCCAAACATATAAAAAAACACTTAACATTTTTATTCTCACTTATTATTATTTAACTATTTTCTTGTACAATTTGTACAATTTCTTCTTTTTCTCTTTATCGTGCTCAGATCTTTGTTTTTACTGATCTCATGAAATTTGAAAGCTTCATCTGTGATTCTTGGATATACCAGACTAAAGTGATTTCTACATTTATTAGCTGTTCTCTTCTATGCATCTCTCTCCCATTTGACTGATACCAAATTTCTAAAGAAATGATAATTTTTTTAAAACAAAAAATAAGACACAGTGAAGAAGAAGAAGAAAATGTAAATAGCAAGACCTTTTTTGTCTATCACCTGACATTGCTCTGCCTCTAGTCCAATCATGAAACATCAAACATCAAATAAGAGAGGGGGAATCAATCCAAAACGTTACATCACTTAACATTGCCCTTTTCCAATAATGACACATCAATTATATTAATCCAACTGTTATGGAGGGACACAAAATATCACAGCTACACCATATTTTGACTTTTACCATAATCATTCCATTATTTACTTTATTAAACCCTGCTCACTTCAAATGTCATCATAGTAACTAAGCTAATATTTGGCACCATCTCTGACATGGATATCCAACAAGATCATGCAGAGGGCAGAAAAAGTCACTGCTAAACCACCCTTTTGTCATCATTCAATTATTTGCTTCAATAGACCCTCTTCACTCTGAAATATCATTATGGTACCTAAGCTCATATTTAACACACCCTTTGTGACATCCAGCAAGATATTAAGTTTTCCATTCTTTAACTCATGTAAAACACCTTTAGGCTCAAACTAAAAATTGCATATCACTAGTTACAATGATACAATGGGTCATCATATTATTACTATTCACTAAGGTTACATTATGTACTAATTGTGAAGAAACACACACTTTATGTTGCCAACACAAGAAAAAGTACAGAAGCAAGCTAGGATCTTTTTTCATTACAAAAAAATGGAGTTCATGGTATATTACAAATATTTCACAATTCCAGAAATCCAGCATGCGGAAAGCTACACTACATTGCAGTGGCATATAGGCTATTCAAACAGTAACTGGTGAGGGTATTGAAGGAGGGACCCGATTTTCAGCAGGAATTTCAACAAACTCGGATAGGAGAGCTCGGAATTCATCTCCACTCATTGTCTCCTTCTCCAGTAAAACTTCCACAATCTTATCAATTGCTTCTCGGTTGTTCCTTATTTGGCTCAATGCAATTTCATATGCTTCATCTGAAATTCTCTTTACAGCAGCATCAATGTCTTCAGCAAGCTTTTCTGACATTGAATTTCTTGCCATCATTCTCATTATCACATCTGCACTTTGAGACGATGAGTCCATGAGTGACCATGGACCAATATCAGACATTCCAAATGTGGTTACCATCTGCAACAGTATCATTTACATTTATTAGATGAACAGGTGTTATAAAGTTGTAATCTGAAGACTAAGGTAGGAGAATAAGAAAGATTATTTTGGCAATGAGTATTAAAAATTCATCCTCCCAAATGAAGAAATATCATTCTTTCAGTTAAAGACAAAAAATTGACTTTTAAGCATTAAAAAAATATTTTGACAAGACCTTAATTCGGCTCTCACCAATTAATTAGAGCTAGATAAATAAAATACTGAATGTACTGATGGAGTATAACCAAATTCAGATTACATTACCAATTCTGTAGAGTCTACAATACTACTAGCATCCGTCCCCACCAAAAGCAAAATAGAAAAATGAAAAAAGAGAACAAGTGATACACAACAGAAAATGAAGTCATGAACACCAACCTGTTTGGCCAAACCGGTTATTTGCTGTAAATCACCAGCTGCTCCAGTGGTAACCTCAGGCTCACCAAAAATAACTTCCTCTGCTGCTCTGCCACCTAGTCCACCAACAATTCTTGCGAAGAGTTGTTGCTTGGAGATCAGAGTGGGGTCATCAGCAGGAATAAACCAGGTAAGACCCCGAGCTTGCCCGCGAGGAACCAAGGTTACTTTTTGAACAGGATCATGACCAGGAGTCAAAGTTCTGCAAGTACAGATAGATATTTGAGAACAATTTTGTTGTTTGTTATAACAGTTTCTGAATGGGTACTACAATGTTTTTCTAGATTGCACCTATATACAAATGTAACACCAGTTTATCTAGGCATAGCACCTTGCTTTCATTGCTATCATACACATTTACTCAAAAGACAACTACACCCTGATTTTTGGCTTACCCACAAATAGCATGCCCTACTTCATGATAAGCCACTAAGCTTTTGCTCTTCCCATCTGTCATCACTGTTCCTTCCATTCCAGCCACAATCCTATCAATAGAATCATCAATCTCTTTGGATGCAATAGCTGCCTTTCCACGCCGACCAGCCAATATAGCAGCTTCATTCAGAAGGTTTGCCAGATCTGCCCCACTAAAACCAGGTGTTCTCATAGCAATTACCTCAAGTGAAACATCAGCTTCAAACTTTTTATTGCTACCATGAACTTTTAAAATTTCAGTCCTTCCCCGAATATCTGGAACATCGACTGTCACCTGCAAAAGCACTACGTTCAGTGATTGGATCACACAAACGTGAATTAAGCATTAGCTAATATAACCTTACCTGTCTGTCAAATCGGCCTGGCCTTAACAATGCAGAATCAAGAATGTCAGCCCTATTAGTAGCTGCAATGACAATGATACCCGTATTACCCTCAAATCCATCCATTTCTGTCAAAAGTTGGTTGAGGGTCTGTTCTCTTTCATCATTCCCTCCACCAATTCCAGTACCCCTTTGCCTTCCAACAGCATCAATTTCATCAACAAAAACAATGCATGGAGCATTCTCTTTGGCCTTCTTGAATAAATCGCGGACTCGAGAAGCACCAACACCAACAAACATCTCTACAAACTCGGAACCTGAGATTGAAAAAAATGGGACACCTGCTTCACCTGCAATAGCCTTTGCTAAAAGTGTCTTCCCAGTTCCAGGAGGACCAACAAGAAGAACACCTTTTGGTATGCGAGCCCCAACAGCAGTGAATCTCTCAGGCTTTTTAAGAAATTCCACCACCTCCATAAAATCCTGCTTGGCTTCATCCACTCCAGCAACATCGTCAAATGTCACTCCAGTATTAGGCTCCATTTGAAACTTGGCTTTGGATTGACCAAAAGCAAGAGGAAAGCCTGACCCACCAGGACCTCCCACTCCTCCTGATGATCGTCTTGAGAGAAAGAACAATCCTCCAATCAAAATTAGAGGGAAAGCCAGGTTCCCAATCAGATTAGCTAACGGAGAACCTGTCTCTTCTTGGCCATTATGTGCTGCAAAGTCAATGTTCTTTTCCCTGAATTTCTGAAGGAGCTCTTGGCTAAGTCCAGGAAGTTGAACACGCACTCGCTGCACTCTATTACCCAACTCAGGAGATACAGCCTCCACGGTAGCCGAGGTTCCATTCTCATATAGATCCACTTTTTTAACTCTATCCTTGTCCAAATACTCAAGAAATCTAGAATAAGACATTCTGGAGGAGGATGCCCCTTGTTCATCAGCAGCATAAGCTTTCCCACTTCCTAATAGTACAGGTAAGCCAACTCCGACATTCAACAATTTCAATAATCCTCTTCTTCCTTCATGTTTTCTTTGATCCAATGATGCCTGGACAGATGTTGTCTTCGATTCCTTATTCAATGATGAAAGCCTGTGAGATGAGAAGAGATATCTTCCATTGACTTCCTTGCCAAGAATTATTTTATTACTCTGTGTGTATAAACCACTCCCACCAAGGGATGCCAATGATGCTGCCATCCGTATCAAGAAGAGGATCTGAAATATGGGTTATGTAACACTGATTATATCTGTGACTAGCAGGAAAAAAACATATGGCATAAAATCTGTGATTGTCAAGTAATTTCTTCTTCTACAACGCCACCACAGTAAATTCAGTTACACACTAAAAAAAACATACTCATCTACATAAATTGTGCCCTTGGAAATTCTAGTTATGAAAAGAAACAAGCTACAACAGAACAAAAGTTCAGCAGAATGAACAAGTGGACGGACCACGCAAGAAGCCAATTTCAGATCTTAGGATACAACATTTTATATGAATGTATTCATAAGAGTAGAATATACAACATGTAATAGTTATCCCATAAACTTCTCTTATTTTCTCCTTTCCTTGTGAATCAAATATACACTCGTAAAACTTAATATAATGGTATGCAGTAACATAAATATACTAGCCAGTAACACTTATTATTCCATCAAACCATTCAACAGGAGAATAACATAAAAAAATTATCAACAAGAGCCAAGTATCTGCACACCTGTACAAGAACAGATATGCAATTGGAACAAACTTTTTCTCACAATTTCTGGAATTCTAAGCAGTCTCAGTCCAAAGGGTGTACAGAAACAACTTCAAATGTGAAAACTTTGGCTCAAAGGGTCCACCATTAACAACCCCAACAATCAAATTATTCACATAACAAACAAGTAAGTAAAATTGATAATTAAGGGTGGAGACAAGAAGAACCCAGCACTACAGAAAGATAACACAGACCCATGAAAAGTGGAAGGCAGAAGAAGAGCTCACATACCTGAAAGAAAGAACCTGAGAGAGAGTGTGGAGAAGGGAGAGAGAAGAAGAGAAGTGAGATAGTAGAAGAAGCTACGGAGGTGCAAGAGACGTGTTCGGGTATGAGATTGAAACGTGGAATGAAAGAGAAGTGGGATGTGAATGGGAACAGTGTCTACATTTTCTTGATCTTACTCTTAAGATTAATTTCGTTATGAATGGTTTTAAATAAATAAAAAAATTAAAATTTTGAAGGATAAAACTTCTGATTTATTCTTTGAAATAAATGCATACGAATTGATGCAGAATATAATGAGAACTAAATTTTTTAATTTAATATTAAATTACTCCTAAAAATATGATCATTCACCTTTTTTACATCAAAATTTTACAATATAATTAATTAACTTGCCAATTTCTTTCAATAACGGGATCTCGCTGACCAGTGTTTTAAGAGTCAAGAAGTTAAAAAAAAATCATTATTGAAAATAATACAAGAAAAAAACTTTTTTATTTTCTTAACTGATATTCTGAAGAAGATATGGCTCAATCTATTTAAAGTGGTTTATTCAATACAAATGTTAAATTTAGACATTTAGAAGCATACTTAATGAAAAAATTCTGATAGGTCAATTTTTTTCCGAAATAGGTTAATCTATTCATTGTTTTAATATAACATTTTATATATACTTGTATATTTATTTAATATCTTAATAAGATAATAATTTCATATAATAAACCAAGTAATTTTTTTAGGGTCTGTTAGTTTAGTTTTATGAACTATTTAAAATTTGGCATGTTAGTTTAGTTGTAAATTTTAGGGTCTGTTTAAATATACTTTTGTCTATAAGTATTTTTAGAGGAGGGATAAGAAAAAGATTACGATATCATATATGAGAGACACCAATATTATAAAAAAAAAAAACTAAAAGTAATATAACAAAAGTTGAAAGAAACGAAAAAGAGAAAATTCAAATAATTCATGAAGTTTTTAATGAGTTTATGACTAATAGAAGATTAAGGAGTTAATCGAGGGATTTTACTAAATCAAAAAGATTTTTAAGAATTTTAGAAAGGATAAAAATATAATAGAAAAATGATTTCATTTTGTATACACAATATGATGAGGTTAATTCTTATTAGGGTTTTCTTTATCTTGGAATAAACTATCATATGTTATAATAGTTAACCCTCACACCTCCATGTAGGAGCATGTATAAGGAAATCAGGGTAAATATTATAGATCATCTTACCTTTCAAGTGAATATATATGAAGAGAGTTTTTGTGTTCTTTGTGAGGGTGAGTTTTATCTTAGTTAAGTTTTCTTAAGTGTTCTCTTTCTCTCTTTGTCTTTCTTGGTGTGTCATATTCAAGAGTGTGAATCAAGAGTCAAAGGTTCTTCACACTTCAAGAAGTTATTTACATTCAACCTAAATAAGTTTCCATCATTTCCTTGTCTATTATTTTCATTGTCATAAGTTTTTTCAATCTAATCCTTATATAGTTTGTATTCTTGTTATGCTTTCAACATCCATCACTTATCTATCACCACTGTTAGCTAAAAGCACACACAAAACCTAAACAAAGTTTGATCAACAACTTCCTTACACACCACCATGAAGTTTCATTTAATAATCAAAATATATTTTATTTAATAATCAAAATATATTTTATCCAAGGACCATAATATACTTCTCAAACTAAGAACCACCCAAATTCCGACCAAGACTTCCTAACTCTTCTATTACATGATTAAAACAAAACATATCCAAAAGAACAACAAAAACACAACCACTTTCCAACAAAGAAATCGTACACGCTTTAATATAGTTACAACAACCTTGTTCTTGAGTTTTCTCCAAAACTTTATAAAGATTGATCCAAGATTCCTAGAAAATTTCCCACATCCATTTAGGTTCATCCATCACACTTGGTTCCATATAAATTGAATTGTAACCTGCATAGTAACACCAAAAATCAAGTCAATTTGTATTGATCTATCTACGCCTTTGAAGTTTATTTGGACAATCCATCACTTTCTTGTGAGTCTTGATGAGGTCTCCTTTAAGTGGTATCAAATCATGGGTAATTCTAAGTCTCTCCAAGTGCATCACAATTCCAAAAACTCCAAGAATCTAAAATCAATCACAAAAAGATGTGCATCCAAAAATTTGTTACTAATCCTCCAAATTCGTCACTGATTCATTGTAAGTTTGGTCTCTAAAAGGTTAGCAACTATAATTTTTTTCCACTTTATTTGGTAATTCAACATTGGCACGGTTCTTGGTTCAATTTCTTTTTCAATTTTTTTAGTTGTTCATTTGCTTGCAAAATCAAGTATGCAAAAGTGAGTGTCTTTGTTGAATATTATTGCACAAAGAAAGTGTAAGTATTAGTTCATTGAAAATTACTGAAACAAAGTTTCAAGAAACATTCCTTTTAGGCAATAGCATACCTTACTTTAATTCTTATCTTTCTTTCTTTGAACTAGAGGTCTTTCTAGTAAGTTTTCTTTCTTAGATTCTTTTGGTTATCTTGAAATTGTATGATAATTTTTTATTGAACATTTGTGAAATAAGATTTTGTGATAAAGTATTCAAAAGTAGAGGTGCAAGTGTTGTGCTCTTTTAACCTTGAAATCTTGGATTAATTGATAAAGTAAGCATTCAACTAAAACAATTAAAGAAATGTACCAAAAGTTTTGCATTTGGAAGGTGTTGATCAAATGACCCTTAGGACAAAATCTATCTACTTGCAAGGCATACCAAATTTGAAAAGTATCAAAGTTAATGAACATTTTAGATGAAAAAGTTAAAAGTAAACACAATTGTCATACTTACACCTCATGAAACAATGAATTAGTCCAAATGCATGTTCCATTTTATTGAAGATTATTTCAAGCCATACAAAGATCACATAGATGATCTCATCAAGATCTTCATACATGGAAATCATCTCGACATCCATTTATCCCAACTCAAGATTAAGCTTAAAAATCATGGCTAACAATTCCTAATAGATATGTGTTTCACTATTAGAGAAAATACATCATTATAATGAATATCTTCCATTTAGTAAAGCATCTAACTATTAATCTTGAATTGAATCATCATTAATCAATTCCCATAATTTCATCATTTTGTTTGAAAATTATTTACAAATACCAATATAGAACCAACAAGTCTACACATCTAGTTACTAGAGTAGATGATAATGGATTCATTTTCTAAACCTCACTAACAACTAAGATCAGCCTATCCCAACCTTGTAAGAGGTTTATCATTTTCCATGTTCTGCCACTAGTTAGACTATAATTACCATCATCATCTTATTAACCTTTAGTTTTACGAAGTAATTAATTGAAAATGATAAATTATGTTATAAATTTGAAACTAATATTCAAATTTATTTTGTTAATAATATTCCATAAAATTAAATGAATTCAAAGAATATTAATACAATTTTATACTTCTATAAAAAAATGTTTTATTTTTTAATATTTATTTTACAAGGAAATAAAATCAAAATCACTAATATCAGATTAATATTAGTTCAAAGTAATATTTTTTTTAAATTAATAAAAAAATTAGTAAACAATTTAACTACAAATAATAAATAACAAACACTATTTAGTATTTTAAATTTAAATAGTTTATATCTTAAAATATATTTATAAAACAAAAACTTTTGACTTATTTCATTTATGTAACATCCAACATGTCTCTAAACATTTTTTTTACATAATTGATCCATCATCGTTTTAAAAAGTGTTATTGAATTATGTACTCATTCTATAATAGTAATGATTATAGAAATATTTAATTAAAAAATACACCTTCTAATTGAAAAACTATATGGTTCACTAATTCAGTATGAGTAAGTTTATCCTTCTTAAAGAATTATAGAGAAAACTGAAAACTATAACTCAAATCGAACCATTTACACTTAAAATGAATATTCTTACTAAATTAATGTTACATACATTTTTACAAGTTATATATATATATATAACAAATATAGGAGAAAAGCTAGGAGTTTATGGATAATTTGAATGACTTATCTATTAAATGAATCAATTGTGAAGTCTATATAATTCCATCCCATCACATATATTAATATATTGGAAACATTCACACCTTGGCTTACTAAGTTAGGAGGCAATTATTTGAAAGTAGGTTGTAACTTTAACCAAAAATAGAGCTAAGTTTGAATCATGTTCCTATCTTTAATAGGAAGGGACCACATACAACACAACCTTAGACCTGAAGCTTTTAGGTCAAGTAATGAAATATCCCACACATGTCTCATCTTACTATAGAAGCTTTAGAAGAAATTAAGTTTTTTATTAGTCATCTTTCATTGAGTAAAACAACTTAAAACACCTCCTAATACTTTGTCTATGTTATTAAGAGCCTATTAAAATTATTTCTTAAATAAATTTATTTTATTAACAATTTTTAAATGTTGTACTTAGAATTCCATACCAATCAATCTTAATCTTAATGTGTTTATTTTTTTAACATCATAACACAAGACTAGTATTTTTTTTCTACAATTAAACTTGATAACATGAAAGAAAATCATACATATAACATATATAGAGAAAATTGGCAAGCAAGTGTTAAATTCAAAAATTAATAGTGCAATTAAGTCTATTAAATAAATTGTATAAAATTAATTGGGTACTAACATATTCATGCATCTAAATTTTATTTCTACAAAAGTAAATAAGATTTTCAGTTATTTTTTAATTTCAGAAAATGTCTAAAAAAATGAAAATTCAAAATAGATATATTTTAACATTTTCATAAGATTTTTCCAAAAATTTAAGTGCGTTAAAATAATTAGAAAAATTAATTATAATCAATAAGACCGTTGTTGACTGATTTTTTTAAAATCTTTTCTTAAATCTAAAAGAAAAACTATAGTAATCCCAATTCTACAAAATTCTAAAAAAAACTTATATAACCGAAGAAAATGTAAAAAATGTTAAATACACTAATTTTGAGAAATTATGTTTCTCCTTTTTAACAAAAGAAAATCCCGTTTAATATCTATTTAGTATAAATGTTTTTAATAATGTCCTTCAATTATAAATTCACATCTAAACAAAATTATTCACTTTTATAAATTATATAAAAAAATTACGAACAAAAATTTGATTTATTAACATTGTAATTAGGTCAGTTTTGTTACACTAATAAGATATATTATCTTTGTTGTATCTAATTCCTCATTTATATATTATATATGTATAATATACGTGATCAATTAGATAAAACAATGATATATATATATATATATATTATAATACTCAAAATTTAAAGTATTTTATTTAACATTTAGAATTTATTTAAATATTAAATTTTATATTTAAAAAAAGCACCGATGTGCATATTTAAATTATTTTATTAATTAAAATATTCAAATATAAATTATCATTATTTAAATTTTTTTATAATATTATTAATTTATTATCTAATGCAAACTTAAATGAGATAAAATTAAAATTCACCGTTATTTTATCATGCCATATCTTATTAATATTTACTGTTGATTAAACCCTTTGACAGAAATAACTATTTTTTATTAATACGGTGTATTTAGTTAAATTTATTTTAAAAACAATAACATGTTTTAGTATGTAGATTTTTTTTTTTAATTTTGAAAATTAAAAATGTTCCTCTAAATTTAAATTGAACCTTTGAAAAATTAGTGAAAGGAATTGAGTTAACATAGAAAGGGTTATATATAATCACATTTAGCCTAACATGTTGACGTGGAACTGAGGATAAAGGTAAAACAGACCCAACAAAAGGTTACGTTATGTTATGGGCCCCACACGCATTCGTATAATATACGGTTCAAACCTGTTTTAGGGCTCGCAGCACAGTGAACTAATCTCCCAAATTCGTTGCCTCCTTCCACTCTCTTCAACCAAAACCGAATCGTAGTGCGGCGGCGGGCGATGGCAACGACGTCGGTGGTGCCGGCGAACCGGCGAAGGGCGGTGAATGCGGCGGATGATATGGACTTCGAGACGACGGAAGGTGTGAAGGCGATTGCGAGCTTCGAGGAGATGGGGATTAAGGACGATCTGCTCCGTGGAATCTACCAGTACGGCTTCGAGAAGCCCTCTGCTATTCAGCAACGGGCCGTCACGCCAATCATCCAGGGCCGTGACGTCATCGCCCAGGCCCAATCCGGAACTGGCAAAACCTCCATGATTGCCCTCACCGTTTGCCAAGTCGTTGATACCTCCGTTAGAGAGTAAGTAACCTTCGTTTCTTCTGTTTTGTTTGCCTTCTCATTGTTGCCAGAGTTTGAATTTCTAGGTTAGGGTTTTTTAGCGGCGCGGTGTGTGGAGAGGTTTTGTTGGAGAGGTTTTGTTTCGATGTTTTGTCGCCGGTTTTGATATTCCTGTAACAATGGGTATAAGTGCGGTGTTGAGAGAGGGTTCGAGATTTGAAATTGCGGATTCATTTTGAAATTGCTGGAAACGGCTGCCTATGCAGCTGAAATTGCAGTCACAGACGGCAGAAACCTGCCTTAACGTTGTGACTGAAACTGTGGTTGTCTGTGGGGGCTTATTTTGAAAACCTTGCCCAAGAGACTTTGGTTAGGCTAGAAGGTTAATTTTTTAGTTTCAGTGAATATTCTGAAAATTAAGATTTGTATTCTTAAGAATGAAATTGATAGGCTGTTTGAATTATTCATTCTGAGAAGATTGAGTAACAACATAACCCAACCTACCCTTAGAATGTATTGTTAAAGTTGTGTGTGTGTGTGTTTGTGGTTTACTTCTGACTGAGTGTATATTCTTTTAGAATATGTTTACTGAGTATTTATTTAGGATCATTGTTTTGTAATTTTTGACAGAGTTCAGGCCTTGATATTATCTCCAACAAGGGAACTGGCCTCACAGACTGAGAAGGTCATATTGGCTATTGGAGATTTCATTAACATACAAGCACATGCTTGCATTGGAGGTAAAAGTGTGGGTGAAGATATTAGGAAACTTGAGTATGGAGTTCATGTGGTGTCTGGAACTCCTGGCCGAGTCTGTGACATGATCAAAAGGAGAACATTGCGCACGAGGGCTATCAAGATGCTAGTTCTGGTGAGTTCATTGCTTCCACTTGTGAATAGTTGGTTTCATATTTTTTTTTGTTTTCATGTGTCATGGATTTTCATATATTTTTTTCTTTTGGTAACAGGACGAATCTGATGAGATGTTGAGCAGAGGATTTAAGGATCAAATTTATGACGTGTATAGATATCTCCCACCTGACCTTCAGGTTTTGTTTCCCTTTTTCTATTAATGTATTTTAATTTTGGAATCAAATTTCTGCAATTTGAAATCTTAATTGTGAAGGTGCATAGTAGTAGTATTAATTTTGGGCACAAGTTTACCCGAGAACAATAACAAATAGTGATTGGGTTCAAGATCAAATTTATGACTAGTTCTTATGTGATAAAAGCTTGTTGAACAAGTTCATATCTTTTACTAAACCACACCCTAAGTTGCTTGACTATAACTTAAACTTAAGGAATAGCAATGAAAAAAAATGACATTGAAGCAAAGACCAGAATTCCAATTCAGAACAACTTTGCTGTCAAATAGGGATATGGGATTTGTGCTGTTAATCAATGCCTGTTAGAAAACTGATGGTTGACTTCATCTGAAGGTGTCACATTGATTGAGAAAAAAACTGAGGCCATAATTCAAGGATAAATGGAGAATGGGGTTGACCTCTTTTTTGAAGTTTTGTTTGTGTATAATTTTAAGTTGGTTCAAATTTTCAATTCATTATAAACTATGTACCTAAAATCAATGACGTTAAAATTTTAGTCAATAACTAAATAATGGGACTTCTGCTTTTCATCACAATAAGCGGCCAGCAGTAATCATTTGATTGTTGCACCATTATTAAATTAAGTAGCTAGGTGAGGAGCTGTTGAAGCATTTTGGACCAGTTACTCTTAAGTTTACTTTTGAGGTTTATTTATAATTTAATTGGATGCATCTTTGGGGTCCCTAGTCTAGGTTACTGAAGTGATGTATTATCATATTGCTCAAACTGCATTCTTGTGGATCATTGTTGTTTGGATTCTTTTGAAGCCTGATTAATATTATGAAGTATATTGTAGTCTTTGAATAACCGAGTTTTTACTGTGTAGGTTTGCTTGATTTCTGCTACCCTTCCTCATGAAATACTGGAAATGACAAACAAATTCATGACCGATCCTGTAAGGATCCTTGTAAAACGTGATGAATTGACATTGGAGGTAAGCAATTGTTTTCATATTCTTATTGATGTTTGATTTAAATGGATATTGATGCAATTGCCCCACTCTACAATTATAGGGCATCAAGCAATTTTTTGTTGCAGTTGAAAGGGAGGAATGGAAGTTTGATACCCTGTGTGATCTTTATGATACCCTCACAATCACTCAAGCTGTTATATTCTGTAACACTAAGCGGAAGGTACATGAAAACTGTTAAAACATTCCGACTAGGATAGGCCATCACTTCAAACACACTGCAAATAATTGATTTTTAGATTGTATACCATCCGTCTGTTTGCTTGTTATGGTAGTTTCTGTCATGTTAATATTTGTATCCTCTTGGTACAGGTGGACTGGTTAACTGAAAAAATGCGTAACAATAATTTCACAGTCTCATCTATGCATGGTGACATGCCTCAGAAAGAAAGAGATGCTATTATGGGAGAATTCCGTGCTGGAACAACTCGGGTACTAATAACAACTGATGTTTGGGCCCGTGGTCTTGATGTACAGCAGGTAAGTTGTGGTGCTGATCTTTCTTGTGTTTACTTTCCTTTGTTTCATCTGTAGATTAAGATAAATTCACATCATTAATATTATCCGATACAATGTGTGGGTATGTGATAATATGTCATGAGTCAATAAGCCTATTCTTGGTTGCTTATATTGGCTATTTGTTTTTGTTCTTAAGAATGGAGTTTTTTGATAACCAAGTTCACCAATATCGAATGAAATTATATTGAGAAATTCTTTTCTTAATTAGTGTTGAACTGTATCTACACGACAGAGGATTTAATTGCTGATTTTTTCATGCATTTACTTGTTATCAGGTGTCTCTAGTTATCAATTATGACCTTCCAAACAATCGAGAGCTTTACATTCATCGAATTGGTCGCTCTGGACGTTTTGGACGAAAGGTATTGGGAATTTCTAAATAGTTGTTTGTTTAGTTTAATTTTCATATGAAAAACTTTGTTTTGCACTCTAGAACAATTTTGAGAGATTCTCTTCTGTTTGGTGGTCCTGGTGTTCTTTGCTTCCCATTGGTTGCATGTTCTTTTTGCTATTGACTCTTGTCTGTCCTATATATATATTACTTATAATTGGTCCAATCATGGTTTGCAGGGTGTTGCGATAAATTTTGTGAAGAGTGATGACATCAAGATCTTGAGAGACATTGAGCAATACTACAGTACTCAGATTGATGAAATGCCAATGAATGTTGCTGATCTTATATAATATGCCTCGCGGTGTTTTGGATGGAGTGGGTTTGTGAGACCTTGTGGTAGGAATAGTGTTTGAATGTGGTTTCTTGATAGAATGCATTCGTGGATGCTCTTGTAAACATTGACATTTGGTCAAATTAGAATTTTTACCAGAGTGATTGACTGTACCTGAGGTAGTGTTTTTCTTTGCTGGTGAGGTTGAGAATTGAGATTAATGTGTAAATTGTGTTGAGATGTTTTATCTAATGTATTACTCTTGATATTGAATTTGTATTTTACGCTTCAAAATGACATTTGATATCCTGATATTTGGTTTAATTATTCAACCAAGTTTAGCTGTAGTTGTGTGCGGTAAAGAAACCTCGCAGAAATCGAGTTTCTGTGCCTCTTAAGTGCTTGATTTTGAATTGAATGATTTTTTATTCGTGGATAATGAAATTCTTAAAATGGGATTTTGAGGTGTGTGACTTGGGAATTTCGAGAGCCTCAAATGATATCCATATCCTCTCAAAATGAGTCATTCAGTTTGGTATTTTTTATCCTCTGCAACCCTTTTATCTTCTCTCATCCCTTATAACAAGGTCCATGCCTATTTTAATTGACTTTCTATTAATTTTTTTTTACTATTTAAAAAGTTTATATGTTTCAATTGAGTCTTTATCATTTAATTTTATTGTTAATTGAGTAATTATTTAATTTTGTTAATTGAGTAACTTAACTGTGATATATTCTGTTATTTTGTTTTTATGTGTTAAAAAATGTGAGATATTTTATTGATAACGTAAAATGAAGAATTTTTATTGTTTCTATTTAAAATATGTTGAATATAACAAGGGTGGTCCATCAATCCTTAATCATTATAAATGATGATGTAGAATAGAGACACAATATTTCTATATTAATTATAAAATCTCATGTTTTTTAAATATGAAAACAAAAATAAATAAAGTTATGGGAAAAGATAATATTTAGACCACGTATTTAAAGGAACAATTAAACGACAGTTATTTAATTGAAAAAGTAAAATTGAGTAAATATAAGTTTAATAGAAATTGAGTTGAAGAGACGAAAGTATATGAGCCAAATATACACGATGGAGTTGGAACTTAATGAAGGTAGTTCCAAATGTGTAGCGTGTTGCTTTTGACTGTGACTTCTGCACTAAATAATCGTATTAATAATTCTCTAAGCGACACAAGTGAAAGACAAGATTGGAAATGAGAATAAGTAATTATTTATATCTTAAAAACAATTCTTCTCAACAAATTTTAAATAAAAAATATTAAAGTAGGATCTTAGACCCGTAAGAACCTCACACTAAGCAAAATTTATTACAAATTTTTAATGATAATGCGATAGTGAAATTAAAAATAAATTCAAACTTCATTTGTAAGAAGATGATGATGACCTAAGAAACGAAACAAACAAAAAAAAGTACAAGCAACATCTTTCTCAAGCCCATTTCTTTATGCAACCCGTAGTTTCCATGTGCAGCCTATGGGTTGCTTAAAGATGAAACTATCCCTTTTCTACCTTTAGCCTTATTGCCACTACCACCATCATTGCTTTCTTGTTGTTGCCGTCACCCTAAGTGTTCTAGATTGTGCAATTAAGTAGATTTTCAGATTATTCAATCTCAAATTCTTTTTATGAAAAAATGACCTTTAAAAATTGTGTAATTCAAAAGTTTTTTTCATGCAAAGTAAAAGAATTTTTTAATTCAAAGCTTTTTTTATATAAAAAATGACTTTCGAATTGTATAATTTAAAAGTAAAAAATTACCATCAAATTACAAAATCTAAAAGTAAAAAAACTTTCTAATTGCATAATAAAAAAAAAAGTAAAAAAATCATATATCAGAAGTGGGAATTTTCATATTCATGAGGGTGTAAAAGAAAATTATGAGAGTGCAGAAAGTAACTATCTTTTTTAAATAGCGTTGGGCCCAATAACATGGGAAAACCATTATACTTGATAGCTTAACAATCTCCAAACCGAGACTCTCTATGAATACCAATAAATTTTAACTACAACCCAATATTATGGGTGAAAGACCAAAATACCCCTTATATTTATATTAAACCTACATTTTCTTCTCCTTCCATGTTGTCTTCTTCCGTTCATGACTGTGAGAGTCCTGTCAGAATTGAAGTGGCCAGTGCCGTTAATGACTACGTTTGCACCACCACACTCATTCGCTCATTCAAGGAGGTAAGTGTTGTGTTTCTGTGGTTTTCTTTTTTTCAATAGTTTTCATTATTTATTATGAATGGTGTATTATAGAATGTGCTTCCATATAAATTACAAATTGTGCATTCTAGAATGTTATTAAATTCGAAAATACATTTTAGAATTAATACACAATCCAAAATGTATTTATTGATTTAAAAATAGTCATTTTTTGTTATTATTATTGGAAAATATATGGTCAAGATTAGAGGTGGATTATCATCACAAGCTTAAGCTAGATAAAGACTAATGACGACAATTGTAAATTGTGTCTAGTAACTCCCTCAAGATAATATGTGAGAGTTTTATTATGTGTCTAAGTTGTCAATGTCAACATTCAAACAATATTTTTGTATTAGTCAATAATAACTTTAGTTATAGCTTACATTACAAAACAAACTAAATTGTATTAACCTCCCACTTCTCATCTAGTAGACTTTAAACAAGTTTTTGTCAAGTTTTTTAATTGATCCCTAAGTATTTGTTATAACCATGATACCAAAAGTCAATTGAACTTAAAGTGACATTGTTCTTACAACAAGGACCAAGAACACTTGAAATGGGTTAATCAAGACTAATCCTTCAATCTTGGGCTGAATACTGTCTTGGGCCGGGTACTCCTTGATGGAAACTCTTTGCTTCTACTCTCG
>Ga0123342_1002547_pt1 | contig 30188 bp, 17 predicted proteins | sample Turbeawhitnodule_FD_89960 | JGI IMG/M metagenome (GOLD analysis project Ga0123342, IMG submission 89960) | Root nodule microbial communities of legume samples collected from Mexico - Turtle bean Mexico white nodule | ecosystem: Host-associated > Plants > Roots > Nodule | place: Mexico: Nepantla... | reverse complement strand
GTAGCAGGTTTGAAAAAGGATCTTAGAGTGTCTAAGGTTGTGCCAGGAGGGTCTCTTAATGCCTTCCTTTCTCTTCTCATCGGAGTTTTTTCACAAAGACTTGTGATATTAATAGTTTTTAATTTATAAAATAATATATAATTTAGTTAATATAATAATTAATTATTTTTTATCTATGAATTAGTTGTTATTTAATGATTTTGTTAGTATTTAAAAAATTATTAAATATTAAATAAACAATCTTATTTAAATATGTTCATTTATTATGAGATTTTACATTCGTATATACAAAATGTCCTTTAACACATCATATTGAAGTTATCTAATATAAAATCTCACATCTATTCTTACCATCCAATCATGTATACCATATATATATGACTGAGTTAATTTAATTATGCTAATTAAAGAATGTTTCGAAAGCATACTTTAAATAAGATTATTGACCTAACAATGTCATGTTATTGAAATGTGTATAAGACTAAATAATCTCTTTAGAGAGTTTTGTGAAATATGGATGGAGTCCTTATCCTTTACTTGATTTGTCTGTTTCAGTGGCAAAAAACATTGAGTTTATGAAGCACAGTTCCTTCCTTTTCATTCACTGAACTTCATGCCAAACATAAATTTGCACATCGCTTTCAGATGGGAAGTAAAAAATATATCACTTTCAAATCCCTTCAATTATTATCTATACGTCTCCATCTTCAATGACTATCCACTAATATTTTCTAGTTTATAATCCACTGCTGCATCGACTTGTTTCTGTCACAAAAGATAATTCTTCAATGCATGAAAGGGAAATATGAATATAACTTATTCCGAAAAATATATAGAAAGGCTTCCTATTAGTGGTAAAATATATATATGCATAAACATATAGATTATAGTGTCATTTTCAATTCAGTTTTTATGTAAGAAAATACTAAAGGTTTATATACGTGTAACTAAATACATATTATATAATATGTATCAAATTTTGTTCTCCTAAAAGGACTTAGAGAATTTCTACTTCAGTCAGTCAGTGAATTTTTTTTTCTTATACTGAACAGATCAAATTGTTTCACTCTCTCTTTTTTTATCAATGTTCCTTCACTTCAATCAAGCTTTTATCTTCTTCGTGTGCTCTCTGTTGGGGGACACCGGTAAAAGGTGTTTCGACGTTCAAGTAAATATCCGGTATTTGGTGTTTGGTGTAATTAATGCACGATAATGACATATCTTTTTTCGAAAGTTGTAACTATTTATATATTTATCATGAATCCATTATTATTGGGTCAAATTAGCATTTGAATATTAAAAACGTATTACCTAGTATTTTCGTACTGCTTAAACTCATTAAACTTCTTCTGATCTTAATGCATTTTGAACATGTTTGAATGACTAAAACCGGATACTGAAACTTCTACATTTCGTCCGAGACAAATTTAAAATGCATATATAAACCATAGAGAATAATAACTACTTTAGAATTTCTCTTGAAATGAGTTAATTCAATATTTTTCTTCACTACTAATTTCGTTTATAATTTCATATTCTTGTTAAACATTATAAATTTAATATTAAACTAGCATTTTCCTCTTGGGTTTTGCGTTAAACGTTGCTACGTTAGTCATATGCATTAATTAGTCTTTTCTTTAGGTTTTTGTTGCATTCGTTTAGATATTGTATTAAGATATAAGCTGGTGTAATAATCTTTTAAACGAGTTTATGCTAATTACTGCATCCTTCCTTAATACAATCACTGTTAAAAGAATTAGATATACCATTAAAAACAATTAATTTAGTTGATTTTATCAAAAAAATTAAAATTTTATTACCAATATTTTAAATTTACTCATTATTAATAATTTTTAAAATTATTTTCTATATTTCTAATTTTCTTTTATATTAAATTAATATATTTTTTTAAAATTTATTTTCTCTATCATATTACTTACAAATTTTCATAATTATTTTTATATTTTTCTACCTTATTTACCTTAATTTGAACCATCTCACTTTCTTTGTACTTTTTCTTTAAATCATCTTAATTTACTCTTTAATTAAAAAAAAAAACATTGGACATGTCATGACTAAATTATTGAATCTTGAAGGGTAGATATTTGCACTCTTACCTTGCAATCAAGTAATTAGTGAACAAATTGAGTAACTTTGCCTCATTAAGCAGCATGCATGTATTTAGGCTTGAAGTGGCAGTTAAACAAATGTCACCCTAAAGCAACAACTTAAATGTTTGAATAATAAATAGCAAACAATGGTTCCTTGGTTTACACATTACTTTAATTGCAACCAATCAATGCTGAGAAATAGACCAACATCAAATTGAGTAACCTTATTTGGTATGAAAGCTTAATTTAATTTTTAAATATCACTTACATGCATGATGCTAACTATTAATTTACTTGAAAAATTATGTCATTTTAAATTTTAGAATGATATTCCTATATTCATTTTTATTTATCCTTTTAAGTTTACTGCATAATATTAATTTTTATTTATCATTTTAAGTTTATTGTATAAAGTTGGAGATGATTAAAAATTACAATATTTAACATTTATATTATGATGCAAATCTCAATTTATAAGTTGATTTTATGGGTTGAATTAAACTTACAATACATTTCTTAATACATCATTAATATTTTTTTGGATTACACCAAATATCTTTTATTAAAGATTTTAATTATATTATAGTGGAAAACTATAATTAATGTATATAAATAATGACCGTATAACAGAAATATTTACCCATAAAATGCATAATCAATGCATAACACTCATTCATTGTAACAGAAAGAAGATGGGTGTGAGGAACAGAAGATATTACGAACTTTTAAAATTCTTTGGTACTTTCATATCTGAAAAAGAAAATCAATACCATTTTGCAGAGCATGAATGTTCTGATATCCCCAACAATAAAACTATGCAATATAAATTCTATTTATATCTTTTATGTAATGATTTTAAATAAAAGAAAAGTGTAGAAACTAGATAACACAAACAATGTCACATAAATATCAAAATTACTAAATAAATATTAATTTTAAAATTAAAAAATAATTTATTATTATATTAATTAAATTTAATATTATCTTATATATTAAAAATTACTAATATCTAAATTAATTTTTAATTTTATAAATTAATTTTTAAATTAATATCTAAATAGTTAATTGGTATTTAATTAATATTCTAATTGATGGTGCATCTTGAATATACCTTGGAAGATTCATGATATATTAAATAAAGTTTAGAATATTAAAAATATGTAGATAGTGCAATAATGATAGAAGAGTGAGATACATCCAAAACGAGTTCTGAGATTTTAAAAAAGAAATCTGAAGCTATATTAATATAGAATGGACAATGCAACTGCATATTTAGTGCATACACGTTTTATTTGGCGCAGGGAGCGGAAGGAATTAATGGTTATTGAATTGATGAATACTGAAAACACATTTACAAAATTTGCCGCCAATGTTGGAACACAAGATTGACACATCACTGCAAAGTAGAAATCTGAGGTATGGTAGGTGCTGTGTAGCTGTAACACCAAAGATCTGTCAAATGTCAATAGTACTACATTCTTATCCCCAACTTCCCAACATGGTCCTACATACCAAAAAACTTTATAATGTTGCATTTATCATATATATCAGTATTTTCATCATTTCTAGCTCAGTGATAAATGGCCTAAACCAAGGGCATTTTTGAATACATGAACTCTATAAAAGGTGTCTAAAGTTGCATGCATAAAACAATAAGTAAAGTAATAGCCTTGCTTGAAGGAAGTTATCACACAATGGTGTCTAAAGTAGATGAAGCAAAGAAGAGGAATAGAGTGCAGAAGTGGCAGAAAGAGATTGAGTGCAACAAAGGGAAGAAGAGCAAGTTCAAGAGAAGCAGCTCCAACATGGAGGAAGATGGTGCTTCTTCTGCCATTCTCTTGCTTGTCTGCATAGCTTTCTGTGCTTTCCAACCTTCTAATAATGCATGCCCTCGTTAACAATCTTCTTCTGAATAATCTCTTTTCTTCTTTCTCTCAAAAGTGTACATTATTATGTCTGATTCTCATGGTTGTATATAGACCATGGTGTTCAGGTGTTAAGTAGCCTTCCAACAATGTTATAGCCTCTATCTATGGTGTCGTTTTACTCAGTTATTGTACCATTATTCAATAATTACTACTAAATCATCTTCTCTCATGTATTCTATAATTTGAAGTTGTTTTCTTTCAGATAATTATGATATTGGGTGAAAACTTCTGCATTTTTCCCCCTTCTAAACTTGTGAACTAAACAAAAGTGAATGTTGATAAACTCTGATGAAGAACCCCATGTTGCAATAGTATTACTCCTCAATCAAAACATGTATCTGCTATAATTAATCTCAATTCAGCCAAGCCTTTTTTATATCATGCAGGTCACATGTTGCATATTCCAGGCATTAGAAAAGTATATAAAATATTCCATACTGTATCACTTTCTCACTGCACCAACCAAAACTCATGTTCCATCCAATTTGAACACCAAGCTTCAGGGCTTGTATCTCAGCTAAGTTCCAACTAGAGTTTTGGAGAAACCAAACAATCATCTTACAGAACATGGTGAAGCCAAGAAAAATCTGAACAAGGATTATTCTGAACCTGCAACTCAGCTTTATATTCATTTAAAACTAGTTTTTTAAATTAATAAAATAGAAAAGTGTAATTTATAAAACTAAATTTTCAATTAATTTAATTTAAAAATGTTTGAGTAAAAGTCTAACCTATAATTTTGATTAAGCTCTTAAACAAATAATGTAGCCCATTTGATAAGATGAAAATTGGATCATATAAGTACATTTTTGCAAAATGATAAGAGAATCATGTTAACCAATCACAACGCCAAATAATTGATAATTGATGATTGAAGAAGAAACAATAAGTACAATTAAAGATTCAACAAAAGATTGAAGATTTTTGAAACTCAAAGTATGTCACTCAAAAAATATCTTCAAATTTATATTACCAAGAGGGGTTGTGCAAAAACAAAGATCATTCAAATATATCTTGGATTTTGAGTAAAGGTTACAATATAATTAATGTATGAGAATTTTCTTGATACGAGCTATTTTCAACATTCACCTAACTATCTGTCTTGTACTATGTGTACTTTTAACCATTGTTAGGTGTAAAATGTTTTATTACTGAGGAAGATAAGTAGTGTTAGCTATCCTAGAGATTGTGTGAAGAAGAGAAGGAAAATTAATGTTTCATGCAATGTATTAAATGTTTCTCAATATTCAAAATTTATCAGAGGATAGCAAAAGGAGAATAAGACAGTGAAGAGAGTTCAAAGCTACTCAATATGCAACAACTATTTTTTTCAAGCTTAACAAAAACATACTTGGAAGAGAAGAACAAGAAAAATGTAACAAATTTGAAAGTGTTAAAACTCAGCTAAAATTTTCATGTGTCCTAAAAACTTTGTAAGAACACAATTTGTGTTCATTCTAGCAAACTAGTAGAGAGAATTTAAACCTTGTATACGTCAAAAGACACTATATTCTCTAGTGAGCGAAAATTGTGATTTGTTGATCATTGAGACTCTACAACTCTTTGGAAAATAATACTTGTTAAGACAGAGTGACTTGAGAAAGAATACTAGAAGAACTAGTCAGAAGTGACTATGAATTCAAAGAACACTTAATTAAACTAGAAGTGACATATGTCAAGAATACTCAAGAAAATCGTCAAGAGTGACCACGAATCCAAAAATACTCTTCTTTTCTTAATTTATTATATTACAGATTATAATTATTAAAACTAACTCATAAAAAAAAGAAGGAAAAGCTTAAAATTTTTCTTTGTGAAAACATTTGACAAAGCATCATTTCATTTATGCATTCTCTTATCATAAAACAACTATAGAAAGAAAAAATTGTGAAATTTCTAAAAACACAATTTAATCCTTGTGTTGATTATTGTTCTTCATATAAAAATAATAATATATTAGTTTATGTTTCTAAGTCGATTAATTTGTGTATTTATCTTTTAAGCTATCCATTAATAAATTTCAACCTAATAACATTTTGGCATGTGAGACTTTAGACAGATTACAAATCATGTCTTTCTCCACTAACTTCGTTAGTCCCTTAACTTTATTTATTTTTCCTCTATACCATCATTAAACTTATTAATCTTCGTTTAATTTTATATAGTTGAGGGAATTATGAAACTCAATGGAATAATTTGTTTTACAAAATTAAGGTTCATTTTAGTGATACAATCCTTTATCCAAAAAGTAATTAAGAGTGTATTTATTTAAATAAAAGTCTCCTTTAAACTTAAGTTTTAAAAGCAAGATTTTTGTGTGTCTTTCTTTTTTTCATATTGATCATATTATATTAAATTCAATGTTATACTTTCGGTTCTTACTTAATTAATCGTTAGACTGTTACATTTAATTGTTCTTTTCAACTACGATCTTAAAAAGAAATTTTAAAAAATTATAAAGAACATTTTTCAACCAATTCATCTTCTTCTTCGTTGTGTTTTTAGTCATTCTTTATTTTACATATAAACTTTAAACTCATAAACTAACTTATTTTTTAATCATAAATTACTTATTTCATTAAAAAATTTGTTTGATAAATTAGTTGATAAATTAGTTGATAAACTAGTTGATAAATGTAAATAACATAAAAGAATATAATTGTATAATTTTTATTATATAAATAAAGTGCTTTTAGATAAAAATATTATTATGTAATTATAATTTAAGATTTTTTAAAATAATTAAAAGTTGTATATATATAATTTTTTATTTGGACAAAGTTATTTTATTTAAATGAATTGATGTAATAAGTATTAATCAAATTTTTTATTTATTTATTTTTAGACATTTAATTTTTTTATTTCTTAATATAAACTATTGTTATATTGAATTTATTTTATAATTATCACTATGTGTAATTTTTATATAATATCATAATGAAACATTAATTATTTCAATTCATAATGTAAAATAACCTTTTTTTTAATTTGAGCTAGATAAAAAATTAAAAGTAATTAAAAAAAACTAAAATTTGTGCAATAATTAAATCTCTTTATAAAACTAAAAGAAGTATTAATAAATAAAAAAATTAAGGATAATAAAAATATATATTAAAATACATGGTGGGAAGATAATTGAATAAAGTATAGTGCTGATAAAAACAAAGTTAAATAAAATAGTTTTTAACTTAGAAGGGTTTATAGCTTGGGTTATAAAATTAAGACATGGGTCGTATAAAACTTCCTCATTAGAGTATACTATCATGTCATAAAATACTAAGAATAAAATATTCCGGGAGTCTTAAAAAAAAATAAAAAATTATTTTTATTCTGAAAATATATATTTTTCTTAACAAAACAAAAGAAATCATTAGTGAGATTCTTGTCTTATAAGATCTTCATATATAGTGTAAATTACAAAAATATCTTAAAAGTGACGTCACAACATAAAACACAAAAATTAAATTAAAATATCTTAGAATCTAAGTATAACAAGCAAGATAAATTCTAGTAAATACTCATAATTTTTTTTTCAATTTATTTAACATGTTGTTTATTACTTTGTGATATTTTGTATTTTAAGTTTACCAAAATTTATTCAAAACTTTAATATCATTTAATTTAAAAAATTAGGTCATTGACAAAATACAAAAAAAAAACTAATTTCAGTTTGAAATCTTGAAAAAAATGAATTTACAACATGGTTTAAAAAATTCATTAATCAAAAATACAATTTCACATTTGTTTCTTTAAAATAATAAGTTTTGAAATGGTATTATCAAATAGTACTTGAATAACATTAAAAGAAAAAATAATTATTTACCCATTTCAATAATAATTTTTAAAACATATATATATATATATATATATATATATATTTAAATAAATAAAAAAGTGAATTACACAGTTGGCTTAAAAGCAAGTTATACATTTTAGCGTTTTCTTACTTTGAAGTAATTTTTAAATTTAAAAACACGATTAGAAACATGTAACTTACGTCGGTCTTGAAAAACAAAAAAACCTAAGTCAATTTACTACAATTTTTCTACATTTTTGGCGTTGAACTTAAGAAGAAGAAAAAGGTTTTCATTGCTTACCATTTACCTAAACAAAAAAAAAGTCACCACTCAACTCTTTTCTTCTTTGTACAAGCCATATCTAAAACCCTCATATTTTGTTTGCTATCTAAATAAGGGTTCACAAAATAATATTGAAAAATTAGTTAAAAAAATTAGTAGGAGAAGAGAAAATTATTTAAGCACTACAAACAAATCATCAAATAGAAACCAATTTTTAGAGACCAAAATAATTAGTTACAATAGTAACTAAATTAGAGACCATCTTAAAAACAAAAAAAAATGGTTTCTAAATTAGTTTCTATTATTGTTAAATAGTTTCTAAATTGGTATTTAATTAACTACTAAGGTTTTAACTACCAATTATTTAGATTCTAAATTTGGTAGCAAAAACTTTGATTGCTAATTAGATATTAATTTAGAAACCATTTAATAATAATAGAAACTAATTTAGAAAAAAAAAATTATTTAGTTCCTAAAATGGTCTATAATTTAGTCACTATAACAACTAATTATTATTTTTTTTCTAAAATTGGTTTCTATTTCATGATTTTCTCGTAGTGAAGGTTAAATCATTAAATTTTATTGTGTTGTGAATTTAAATATTTATAAAATTGGAATAGAAGGAAATATAAATTTCAAAAATAAAAAATTTAAAATATTAAAATTTATAAAGGATAATATTAATTCCAAAAAGAATGAAATAAAATATTTTATATGTATTTTGATGTAACTAAATATTATTATGGGAAAATAAATTATAATAAATTTTTAAATATATTTTTATAATAAAATTCAAATTGGATGAAAGAATATAATAAATTATAATATAGGTACTGAAATTAAATGTTGGTATTTTTTGTTTGTTAAAAAGATATTAAAATAAATAATAATAAAAATTAATGGAATGATTTAAAAAATTATAAATAAAAGTTAAGTTATTCGTTGATGTGTATGTAGTGATAAAAAAAATTAAGTAAATAAGTGTATAATTGATTTTTTTTAAAAATGTATAAATTATAATTTAAAAAATTTTAAAAAAATATAATTAAAATAAAAGACGATGTCAATAAAGAATGAGTTATATATAAATATATATTATAAAGTATAATAAGAAATATTATGTAATATTATTTAATAAATATATATAAGAAAACATAAAGAGAAATGAAATATGTGGTGGCAACTAATTAAAATACAATTCATATATTAGTTAAAGGTGGATGAAAGAGAATACTTGATATTTATATAATATAAATATGATAACAATTAAAGTACTACTAATTTAGAAAAGTATAGATGTTATTTTGTCGAAATGGTTGATGTAAGTACTATCCTCTAAGTCATAAGTCAATTCTTAAGGTGTTGCACTGCGTAAATTGGACAAATAGTTTAATTTTTGTAGTTGAATCTTCACGTTGCACACTTGAGTTAAGAAGTTGAGTACTTTTTCAACGATTAATGATTTGTTGAACGTCAACATCTTTTTGTATTTGTACTGCGTCTTGTAGAAGTTTTTGATTGACAACTCTAGCTGAACAACGATAGTTTATTTATGTAACCTGATTTCAATCTCCATATTGTAGTATTTTCGATATATTGTGAAATAATTTATTAAAAGAGTAGTTAGGTGAGATTGACATTCTCTTAGGGTTGACACATGTGTAGGTTAGACCATAACCATTTCAACTTTCTATTATGGTGGCCCATTGAATAAGTCCTCCATAGTAGATTATTGCTTTAGTTGAATTAATTGAGTCTTGATTTGTTATAGAGTTGGATGCAGTCAATGCATTTAGAAGTCACGAAATTTCCTCTACAGATATTGTTAACTCGGTACACACTTCAATCATTGTAGGAAATGGAAATTGAGACTTCCAAATTAACATTTTTGAAACATTTTCATTATTTATTATCTGAACAACATCGTACCTCATTTTCCCTTGTGTGGTTAGTTGAGGTTGGTGGTTGTACAACTTCATAAAAATGTTTCATCTTGCAGTCCCAAAGCGCCACAAAAATTCTCCTTTAAATGGGAGAACGTACAATTATGAGGGATGCAAAAGAATTTAGGAGACGAACATCCAAAGTGGATGCCTTCATCATTTTCTATTATCCGACCATTTGCAAAGACAACATAAAGATCAAAATTGTAAAATCTCATTTTCTGTTATGCAAAGATGGTCTGTTTGAAGATGAAAGCAAAAGTTTTGGAAAGAAGGAAGAATTTGTATATATTTTGTGTTAGTTGAATGGTTTCAAAGTGGTGTGCGAGTGAAAGCTTAACTTTATAGGTGAAGAATGATTGAGATAGAAATAAAGATGGTTTTTTTATGACAAGTGCAATGAACTATGTGTATTAGATGATAAATTTATTACAAGTATTATCATGTGCACATTAAAAGAGAAGATGATGTTGGTACACTGGTGTTGCTAAAATCCTATCTTGTGGAATTCATGACTATTTTACGACAAGTGTATCGTGTCAGAAGTAATAAATTTGTACAAACGGACGGATATCGAACTCATAAGGAACAATTGAATTTTCAAGTATAATATTCACTAAATAGAAAACAATATATAAAAGTTTGTTATAAAGTTTATCGTGTACGATGAAATTGCAAGAATGTAAATAAAGCAAACTAAAATATGTGATTCTATTGGGAAAATTGGGATTGAGGTTCATCCTTCTCACTCATATGTATTTTTACAAAATATTATAATATTCAATCTTGATTGATATTGATGCACAAATAAAAATATTTCATATTGATTAGCATACAAAATTATTAAGAGAGTCTCCTAAATATCAATTCCTCGCATATTTATAAAACCTCCTTATCATTACAAACATATTTTATAAAGCAATTAACATTTCAAATCTATTCCTAGCATTCAAATATGTTAAACATTATCATTTAGGTCAGATTCTTATAAATACTTTCTAGTCAAATCTAAGGATCAAAATCATGAATAATTCAAGCTTTGAGAATAAAATGAAAATATCAATCATTAATCAAGAACTGAAATATTATAGATAAATATCCCCTTAATACATAAGAGTTTGACCATATTCAGTGACGTTGACCATTACAAACATGGAAAACAAGAAAAGAAGATCCAGAATGTTTCTCCTTGACGACTGCCTCCTCTAGGTTTTTTTTATCTCTTTCTATTTTTCCAGTGATGTGTAGGGTTATGCCTCATGCCTCATATTTAGCCTAGTTGGCTTGGGTTAAGTGACTTCTCCCCTATGCGAGTTATTACTTGTTTGGCGAGTTTGATGAGAAAAAGCCCAACTTTACTGGAGTAAACTTGCTTGGGCAAGTTCCTCTGGAGTGATCTGGCTTGGATGAGTTTGAAGCGAGTTTCCAATGTTCTAACTTTCCCTTTTCATCTTGTCTATTTTCCTTTAGCCATTTCATCTCCATTTTTCTATAGAATCCTGAAATTAACTCAAATTTAGGAATAAATTGTTCTTATTCATATTATAATCACAAAATATGTAAAAATGTTTAAATTCATAAATTAGGGGTTGAATTATAGATATTTTATTAAGAAACATCTACAAGTGTCTGTCTTTTAATATAAAATATTACTAAAATATGACACTTATCATGAATCTATCTTTTGAGTTGTGTGATGGGACGATGATCACATTATTGAGTTGTGTGATCTGAGGAAATCATTTATTGAGAGTGATGTGGCGATGCAACTTATTTTTTTTGTACAACCTAAATCTATAACCTATAAATAATTATTTTCTAATTAAATGAACAAATACAAAACCTATAAATATAAAGTTACCTCAATCTCCATAGCTTCATCATTGACATAGGTGTCATTCTTCTTCTTGTGTGATCTTCTACAATTTAGCTCATCCAATATTCTTACCAATGTGAGTTTCTTACATGTTTCAAAAAAGATAATATAACTACAAAAAAATAAAAATATATTATAATTCGGAGCTAGGTATAAGTAAAAATATACCAAATTATTCCTTCTTCTTGACAATGACATAGCACCACCAGTGTGAGGAATAGTTTGTGTATTCTTTATATCTCTATTTCTATATATCACACAAGTTCTACAAAATAAAAATGAAATCAGTTTTTGCAAATTTAAAGTCAAGCTTATTGTAAATATACCAAATGAAAAGTGTTTCTTAGTGTATTAGAATTATGTAAGGAAAAAAACCATTCCCAAGCACTGTGTTTCTTAGTGTATTGTATTGTAGTTAATGACTAAGCATTGTTAACATAGTCTTATAAGAGGTTATTGGGAGTGTACTTAGCCATTCTCAAATATTTTTTCGCAGTTTTTCAATAGGGCCAAGTTTGTATTTTTTGGTACAGTTTTTGCTAACTATTTTATCCAAGATTGTAAAAGACCTTTGTGCCTTCTGTCAAAACTTCACATGTCGAGTTCCCACACTTCTCAAAGGCAAGCACAAGCGAAACAACATTCTGTTCATGAAACCCACTAAGCAAATAACACATGCATTTTACCCCTTACTAGTACTAAAGGTTTGCAAAAATCAGTAACAGACAATCAAAACTTACTGAAACAGTGTTGGTGTTGTGCTATTTGATTAGATTTCTCCACCAGCCAATGATGATTCTGAAGATAATATTTGAAGAATGAAGATAAATCTGAAATCATTAAAAAATTGATAAAATGGGACAAGAAAACAATCTTTATTGTAATGAATAGTCTATTTGATTGGTACAAAGGAAAGACAACTGGATGTTATCGTCAAAAGAATTTTTTTTCAGATCCAACTAAAACTTTAATATCAAAACTAAAGGCCACTAATAACTTTTACCCAAAATAGAACTTGATAGATATATAACTCCAGTCATTATCCATATTGATACGTTTGCTAATTAAATTAAGGGTTAATGACTTTTCCAAAATTGTAATAAAAAAAGGAAAAATACATACTCTTAATTTAATTGGCCAAAGAGGAGCAATCAAAATTTCGACAAGATGACACTAGAGATTAACATAATCAACAACAACTATTCCATTCAAATAGAAAACCAAATGTGATGACAGAGACCTCAACTTAGGACTAGCTATTAGAGCTATGGCAAGGAGGATACAAGAAGATTGAAATTCTATTACTAATGGCAGAGACAATATGTTATACATGTTCGAAAATGTCATAACATAGTGTAATTTCCTAGAGTAGAATTTAATGCGGGGAGGGTGTCTTTCAATGAGCAGAGCTACCATGATGAACACGACTTGAAAATGCGGGGAGGGTGTCTTTCAAGCCGGCAATGAGCAGAGTTGCGTAACTATGTCTTCGTGGTAATGGCGGCGAAATAATGAACGACAACGACGTGTTGGCGTGGATGCTGTGGTGTGGGATATGAGAGTGTGAAGAGTTGGGTTAGGGTTATTATGAGAAGGTTTGACAATTCCAGAGGGAGTGGCTTGTGTGAGGGTTCAAATAGAGAAAGGAGAGGGTTTCGGAAGAGAAGAAATGAAAGGGTTTTCAAGTAGGTCAAAGAAGGGTTCAAATTGCAAAATACAATGTTTTAGGAAAAAAATATATTTAGAGAGGAATGTTGTGGAGGGAAGAGAACAAATCACTTTTGGGAAAAAGAAAAATACTATGGAAGAAACAAAAATGCAGGAAAATAGTCTACTTCATAAAATAATGACTCTAAATAACATATTTTGAAGAAAAAATATAACATTTATTAATGTATCGTAGCTTACATGTTTTTTTTTAGCCTTTTTATTGCGTGTCTTAATTCATAGTTTCCTTGACACAATAGAAGAAGATCTCCGTAATGCAATAGTCATCTCCTACAAAAACAAAAGATAGATCAACAAACCAAATAATTATAATGGCAAGTTTTATAGGATAACTTCTCTCCTAAACTCTTTAATTAAATAAAAAGAATCATTAATCTATCATTTAAAAACTTGGATGCTCACTTACTCTTCAATTTCAACATGGTGCAAAGCGTGTTTGCTTTTAGTAATCTTCTATATTCTCCTTCAATACGCTTCATAAATTCCCGAAGTTCTTTGTCATGTGCTCCTTAGCTTTAGCCTACTTTCGACTCAAAAATCTCGATCCCACCCTATAATCACAAGACTCAAATTGCAAGCACTTTAAATTTATCATCTATCCAAAACAATATATATGCATATTATGTATGGTATTATTATTAATCTACTATGATCTCCATCTCTTGCCAATTTGTTACTGATAAGCGCGATTCTGAACTTCTTCAGCTGATAAAACAGCAGTGATTAAGAATATATCACACTGTGCCAATGCCATGATTCCATTTTAGAGAGCACATATGGACTTACACCTAAAGATATCTTGCTTCTGATCAAGCTCTTGAAGAAACTGAAGATATATATACGATTAGTTCTAGGGTGAAGATGCCTGTGGTGATATCACAAATCAAATTACAAAGAGAACATCTGAATGAGTACGCAAATTCCAACAACATATTTATCATGGAGTGCAACTAATACTGAACTAAATTAAGCAAAGATGTATATATATGTAAGTATATATTTATGTATACGTGGGTGATTTGATTTGTCAGAAACAAGTTACAATACGTAAAAAAAAAATCTATCATAAAAAAGAATTAAAAAATAAAAATGAACTGTGGTTCAACGCTTTAATTTCCTCCCTCCCTAAATATACTTGGTGAATAGACAATACTACAAAACTAACATAAGACGCTCACATAAAAATATCAAAAAGCTGGTCTCATACAAGTTATCGGATCCAAACACCAATCAAAAAAGGAAAACATCCTAAAACGAGATTTAGAATAGATTTAAGACCAAACATTGACTTGAACCATTGCAAACACTTCAGACACATTAACCTTTCCCCTATTAAAAATGACATTGTTTCTGTGTTTCCAAATTTTACTCACAACACCAACTCAAATTGCTTCCAAAAAATCATTAACCTGACCAGAAACGATTCAAAGCCTGAACTGAATAAAATTTGACATAAGGTTAGAGAGTGAGTGACAGACACCACGCCAAACCACTCAAAACAAAGACAACCAACAAGCCAAACAAAACTTAAAAAAAAAAACAGATGCCAATGAGACTTCTCCTCCTTCCTACACAAACAATACAAAAGCTTATCAACATCAACTACTATTCCACACCTTTCTAAGTCACAACACGTAAATGATTCATATTAGCACATAAATTTTCTTATGCAGAGTGCCTTCAGCTGCATCAGCAAGATAAGTACATATATATCTTCAAGCGTGAGTCCATACGCGCCTCTGAAATGGAACCAATGCTTTAAGTGCTGCTATACCAATTAGAAAACATCTGGGGTTTTTGTTTTCGAGGAAAATTGACAATTGTCCTTTATTATTATAATAAAATTACCTTTTAAAATTACGGAAATCGTATAACATTAGTACAAAGAAATGGTAAAAGTAGTATCATGTTAATACGATTTCTCCAACTTTAAAAAATGACTCTATTTTGATAATAAGGGATAAAAACTCTTTAACTTTGGTCAAAAACCGTAATATGTGAGGGTGAAAGTAAGGTTGTAATTTATAAGGTGGGGATAGGGTTATGAAGATATATAGGGCTTAAGTGCATAGTGGGTAACCCATTGCCGTTGCGATCAAGGTGAATTAGTGGGTATATTTTCATCAACGAACTCTCCTTGTAGCTACTGCGAAGATGAAGAGCAATTTGTGAAGCTGTGTGTTCTCCTTGCAATTCTCAGCAACATTCAGTTTGCAAGTGATGGTGACAAACACAGAAACGATGCTAACTTTCTTGTGGTGATACGTACAAGGCTTTCATTCATTGGCCTACTCAAGAACCATGCATGGGACAAAGAGTTTTTAACCTAATAGTTATCTTCCTCAAAGATACAATAATGACGTTGATGTTCACCCTTTTATGTTGTGTGATTTTGCAAATTTATAGGGTTTTTTTTTGTATTTTTAGCTTTGATGTAATTATTAACTATGACGAATTAAGCTAATCAAAATTATTTGCTACCAAATTTAAAATCTAAATAATTAGTAGTTAAAACTTTGGTAGCTAATTAGATATCAATTTAAAAACTATTTAACAATAATAGAAACTAATTTAGAAATCAATTTTTAGAAACCAAAATAATTAGTTGCAATAGTAACTAGATTAGAGACCATTTTAGAAACTAAAAAAAAATACTTTCTAAATTAGTTTCTATTATGGTTAAATAATTTCTAAATTAGTAGATTATAATTTGGTAGCAAAAAGCTTGATCAGATACCAATTTAGAAACTATTTAACAATAATAGAAATTAATTTAGAAACCAAAAATTTATTTAGTTCCTAAAATGATCTCTGATTTAGTCATTATAGCAACTATAAGTCCCTCTTAGAGACTAAAATAATTAATTGCCTATAACTTTTACTATTCACAAATTCTAAATTATATTTTTAATCATCTTATAATATTCACTCCAAAAAAAATAAATAACACATTTTAAAATTAAACAAAAATTACACCAACAAACAAATTCAATTAATACATTCATGCGCACTATTGTGATTGAGATCCTAAAAATAATTCCAGTTTCAATTTCAATAATATAATGCAGATATATAATACCTATTCCAATGACACATTTATACCCACAAATATACAAATGGGATCAGAGAAAAGCGTCAATCACCACAACCTACACAAAATAATTGATTCAAACCATGAAGATGACCTCAAAAACTCCATAACTGTTCCACAACGATACAGTAACACTGCCACCGGAAAAGAAATCACAAACGTGCGTCGAAAATGTGAGGAAAAAAAATGTCATACCTTAATCTATACAAATTTCCATCAATTAATTGTTTTTGGAATTCCGCGCGGATTAAATTATTGATAAAAATCTCATCACACATTTTTTAATTGTATTTACTCTAATATAACTTATATGGTGACATAATATGAAATCTTTATTAAAAATTTTAAGTATGATACTAGTCGTAACATGGCTAAAAAAATATGATACTATTAATTGTATAATTTGGAATAAGATAGTTATCAAAGTTGTATAGATTTTTGTCCACTTCAATTCTTTTTTTTTTAATTTCACAATTATATTTTCTTTTGATTAAAAACGATAAATTTGTATTAAAAAAATGTGATAACATAAATTATAAATATTTGATTGTTTTAAATATGTTTTAAGTGTGTCAATAGTTAAGAAAATAAAATGTTGATTTGAGAATGGAAATATTATAAAATGATATGTAGGTTTATGGTTTAGGATTTGGATTTATAATTTATGGAGGGTTTAGGTTTAGGATTTGTGTGTAATTCAAAGTTTCCTAAACATGTGACGACAAAGTGGACTTTAAGCCTAAACTCAAACATAACTCGTGCAATCTCCAACACATCTCCCTCACGTCGAGACTGTCAACTCGTGCGTGAAGCCCAATACAAACACTCGATGGGATAAACTCGAAAATGGTTCTGATATCATATTACGAAGTGAACTTTCAGCCTAACTCAACCCCATAAAACTGATTCATAGATAAGGTTTGCACCCACTTATATACTATAAAAGACTTTAATCTCTAATCGATGTGGTCTCCAACTGTTTGCACAAATTTCAAATCTATTATTATTTATAATATCAGGTTCTACGTTGAATCACTGGTAATTACGCGGATATATATAAGGACTTAATTGCATAGTAAGTTAGCTACGCGTTCTTTGACCAACTCTCCCTTACGCTACCGTGGGAATTTCCAAACCTATGTAGTTAACAATTTCCTTTCTTTTTCCTCCTCATTGCACAATATTTTCCCAACAATTCACTTTGATTTCGTTTCTCCCAAATGATGGTGACAAACACAACATGGGTGGTAATTTCTTATCCAAGGTTTTGTTTTGTTGACCAGTGAATCATGCATGGGACAATGATTTTTTAACTTCTTAGCCATGTTGCTGTTACATTGAATTTGTGGAGTTATATTTTATGTCATATGGGAATTGATCCAATATGTTTTGGAATTTTGCAAAGATATAATCATCTATATCTATTTACATATGTTGTGGAAGAAAACTAAATCGGATTGAAAAAGATTTAAAAAAATGCACAAATTTATTACTCTAAAGCTTTAAATTAAAAGTAATGAAATAATCTTTTATATAAGTTTGCTCACGTTAATTTTTTTCATTAATGTGATCCCGCTCCTTTTTATTAACACTTTCTTTTAAATTAAAATTTTGAATTATAGATCACATAAAGATCTTTCAGAAATCATGGTACCATATTAAAATTTAAATTGTAGATCACATAAGGGTTGTGAAATACAAAACTAACAAAAGGTAAACAAGAGAAGCATATTATTGAGATGATGATGGAAATAAACTCATGCACAAACTAGTGTAAGAAATGGAACCATAATCACTGTCTTAGTCAATAACACATCTAGAAGAAAATCATGTTATCATGAATTACTTGGAAATAATGAAAATTTTATATTTTTTTAGACTTAATATCTTTTAGTCCCTATATTAAAAGTTAAAAATCAATTCAGTCTTAAATATTTTAAAAAGTTTAATTTAATCTCAAATATTTTAAAAATAATTCAATGTAATTTTTCATATTAAATTGTCTCATTTGAGAACATATTTACTTCGATGATTTTGTTACTGTACACTGAATTTAAAATGTTATAAAAAAAAAATTGGAATCACCACATTGAATTCTTTAAAAAATTTGACACCATCTTAAACTTTCTAAAAAACAGAGTCCAAATTGAAGTTTAAAAAAAAATGGAACGAACTTTTAAAATCTGAAGGATAAAATTGAATTTTGATTCTTAATATAGAAACTAAAAAAGACAAATTCTCTTTGCACCATATCAATTCCAACATGCACCAAATCTTTTATTTAAAATGGCAAAAATGTCCCTCTAAAATGATGAAAATAGCCTTAAATAAAAGTAAGGTGTAAACAAAAAATTGCTTCCAAAACCTTTTATCCGAAATGCATATTTAGTTTTGTATTCTGGATTTTTTTATCCAAAAATATATATATTTTTTTGAATTATATTTACTATTCTGAATTTTTAAATCCTGAATAAGGGTAATTTTGGAAATTTAGAAAAATGATACGGTGCAGGTTAGAATTAGGTTAGAATTGATATGGTGTAGGAAGAAATTACCAACTAAAAGAGTAATTAAACTTTTTTTTATCAAGCCTTTATTTTATTAACATGTTATTGCCAAAAACATTATTATCAATCTCTTTAAACTCTACATTTATGCCTGAATTTATCAGCCAAGGTAACATAAATGCTGCTTTTATGAATTTGAACAAAATTTAACAATACAAATAAATAGAAGCAAATTAGTGGTGCAAACATCAATTGCAGAGGAAAATAAAGTCCAATAAAGTTGAACTACATGCATAGAAGAGAATACCTTCTCTACTAGACTAAACTTCTAGATGTGCCTACCTTCTATATGAACAAATCCCCTCATTACCAATCTAATATATCAGTCAACAAAAAAGTATGTGACATCTAATTCAGTGAATTAAGTCCCTCATGAAACCTATCCAAGCCATCGAAGCTAAACCAGTCTTTTGTCATCTGCAGAATTCAAGGTCAATGTCAAACATAACTGAAACAAAATGCATAGTTTAATAATAAATTTCAAGAACATCAAACGAGATCACTTACAAAGTAAGGGTACCCCTCCATGCTAAAATTATCAGGAGCATGCTCCAAAAATAAATTAATGAAATAGAGGACAAAAAATCCACATTCATTACCATCTCTTTGTTGTGGCACCTACAATAATTTGGTTTTTCTTCGATCATTGGTTATTTGGCTACACTGGGGATGAAAACCATAGGAAGGGTGATAATTACCTTAGGCACCAAAAATGGAATTTGAGATAAGATATTCTTTGTCTCAGGCCTGTCCCCTGATTTATAAATATCTAGTACAAATCTGAAAATGAAGATAGTTTTGGTTGATCTCAAATACTTGAACTGGGCAATGATGAAGGGTGATCAAAATAAGTAGATACTGTTGAGTAATGACACACCTTCTAATCTCAGGTTCAAGTCGCCTTGGATTGGCCATTTCAAGTGAATCCAGCAACAACATGCACCTTGATCGAGTACTTGATTGCAAGCTCTCACCAAAATGGCAGAGGATCAAAAGGCTCCAGTGACCCCTACAACAATTGGGATTTCAAAGTATGCATTCTATGAATTAACATTTGACAGATAAAGAAAAAAAATGAGTGCATTTACCAGCAAACTATAGGAACAAAAACATATGCCTTGGAGAAAATAGGTTCTCTTTTAATCCAAGCCAGCACCTTGTCCTTAGATGAAGCAGATCTGTAAAGGCTAAACCATAAGCTGTCAAAGTAGGTAAACTGCCCCTTCCTGTCTTCTGGGAAAATCTTCCATATTTTCCTGCCACAAAATTTATTATATCAGAAACAATGCCTCAATTTTTGAAGTTCCTCCATTGACATCATAAATCATTATTAGACTATCACTCACTTTAAGAAAGTATCAAAAATTCCACTGTCTAGCTTTTCCTTGATTCTAGAAAGTGTTTCCTTGGGTCTACAAGGTGCTTCCTTTGGTCTAGAATGCTCTTTGTTGGGTCTAGAAAGTGCTTTCTTGCCATTAAGTTTTCTCTTCCTTTTTGTCCGCAATCGCTGAGGAACATTGCTCCAAACAAATGGAAATGGTGAAGAACTACTTTCCATCACATAAGGCTTCGATCTTTCTTTCTTTGGCATAGCTTATAATGACATCGTGAGTTGATTTTCTTTCTTGCTTCACAGACACAGCACTGAGATGAAAGATGAAGAATAATGACAGACAGAATCAACTTCTCCATTTGGTTCCCAAAACATATCAACTTTCTAAACACCACCATGTCATAGTTGGGAAACCCCAATAAACATAGTAAACACAAATTTTATTAACCCAAAAAACAGACAGAATAAAACTGTTGTTCAAATGCAAGAAAATGTAAACTAATCAAGGAAACCTAGAAATTACAGTCATGGTCCGCAACAATTAGGCCAGATACATATCTAACAAACAAATTCACATGTTCAAGATTAAAACTACTGACTTTGTACAAAAACATCAGACACATATCTCTTGTTACACAAATCTTTTGAACATAAGAGCACAATTTGATTATACTAAGATTCAGTGTTTTGTCAGCTATGACTGTAAATAAAAAAAGTAACATTGGTCAAAAATTGGGATAAAATAGAAATCCTTAAAATCATGATTTATTTATCATTTGATAGAAAGAAAGAGTGTAAGGGTTGTTTCCATTTGAAGGGTTACAGAATAGGAAGGGTTTATCACATCACAGATGTTAACATTAAAAAAAAAAAAAAAAAGTAGTTACCAACCAGGAAATCGTGCTCTCAACACTTTTAAAAGTGTTAGGTTGGAACAATCCTCAAAGCGCAGAAGGACATTGTAAGTGTTCTGAAAAAGGTTCTGCTTTTCAACCAGGAAAGTATTCTGAAGCTAGAAATGGTTTTCGTTTTGAAAAAGGTTCTGCTTTAATTACTCTCTTCTTTTAATTTAAAATTTTTTCTTCGTGTTCATGATGTTTAAAAATATTTTCCAGAGTTCTTACACTTTACTTCTAATTAGTTTTATTTTTTCAATATAACATCTTATTTCTTATGGTTTTAGTGAATGGTTTGAAGACAAAAGTAAAATCAATTATGTTAAAGTGTACCAATGAGATTAAAAATGTGCTAGTAAATTGTTGTAATTTTTTTATATCCGAATTTAATTGTTATAAGTAAAAAAAATTGTTCAAAATAAAAAGGAAAATGTATCTATCCATATTTAAGATAGATAAAGATGCACATAATAATATAAAGTTTAAGTAAATAAGTATAGTTGAATATTATCTACTCAAATTATATAAAATTATATAATTCGAATATTTATATTATAATAATTATTATTTTATGATAAATATTTCATAACTAATTGTATATTTTTAGTTATTTTAAATATTTTTATAAATATTTAAATTCATATTACAAAAATATGTATAAATACAAATCAATCTCACATGAAATATTTACTCAATTTTCATACTCACTTATATACTTATAATTTTTTTGTGTTTTTAGTGACTTGAACCTTTAAGAATCTTCTGCAAGTGTTGTCTTCGAACATATCGACGATCATAACTTGGAATTGTAACTCGGCTTGCTAGGTAAACCATATGTTTTCCAAATCGGTAGACTTACGTTATTTTTTATATGAGCATTTGACGTCAAACGTGAGGTCCTAGCAAAACTATTCCCCGACCATAAGCAAAATTGATGTTTCATCATCCACGATCCCATAAATGAATCCATTAACAAACGGAGCCCTGATCGTGCATATTTAGGTTCTTAAAAAAACAAAGAAAATCTCCAGAATTTCATAGTTGGGATACATAACAAGTTTGATAAAAACTTCGAGTTTTTAAAAGGAGCAATAACGAACCGAATTGAGTCAACATTGGATCGAATTACAAGTTATCCATGAGCAACTTACCATACATGAACAAACCACTCATCTATACGAGCATAACATACAAGATCGAGTCAAACAGGTTGTAGAGTCTCAGCCAACCCCTGCCTTTAAGCCTACTACAAGGGAAGACATTTACCCTGAGATTCTCAGCCTCCCCTCCAGAAACCAAAGGAGGCACGCACACAACAACTTCAGACTGATGGACAATCCCAAGCTAATGGTTTTGTGTGCCCCCCAAACCCAAATTCAGGGGCCTTCTCTAAAGGGGGAGTCCATTGAATATGATCAACAACAACATTTTAAGGCAATACCAATTCTCCTATTGAATGAGGTGATGAAGGCAAATCTTGCAGGTTTATATCCCTTCACAATAGACGTCATGAAGACTCGACTCCCTCAAAGGTAGAAGTGGTCGAGTGTAGAAAAATGTAGTGGGACTACGGACCAAAGTTCCATGTCAAGATATACCTTACTCAAGTTAATCTTTTCTCATATCACTTGGGACTGCATTGTAGGCTATTTCTGACTACCTTGGCAGGGCTGGATTTAGAATGCTAATATTCTTCACCAAGAAACTCTATTGATTTGTTTGACACATTTTGTGTGAGGTTTTTAGCTCGTTTTGCTGATTACAAACTTATAGTTGCAACGTTAGCATCTCTGCCCAATGTTGTATAAGGGGATGTCGAGACAGTGTAGCAATACATGACCCGATTTGGAAAGCATTTTTTCATATACCTTACCTTCATCTAGTCGTTGCTATGAACACACTTTTAATAGAGTTTCATCTGAGAAAATTCCTCGATACCTTTTATGTGAACCCCTTGCCAACGTGGACAAGCTCCACAATCGTGCAACACGATACATCAGCATTGAGGGGTTGACTTAGAGACACATTCTTTGCCATTAACATATGACATTCAAAAGGAAAGGGAGGAAATAGTATGTTAAGCTCGTTGAAGAAGAACTTGTACACAAAGGTGAAATCTCTTTTTTTTGTATTCAATTTCATATAAACTCTATCACTGAGGTCACAAGCCTCGACCATAATAAATTCACTTATACTGTCATAATAGATGTTGAAAAAGGAAATAAACTCTTTTACAGAATCCCTAGAGGTAAAAGGGTTGACAACAACTTCCCTACAAGTACTTGGAATCTAGGATTGACAGAAATTTGTCTTTTCTTTTTCTCTTGACAAGGAAAAGCCCAACAACTTTCAGTTCCTCACAGGAGAAAACCTTCCATTTAATCGTTTTAGAAGGGCTAACTACTTGCATCCCAACTGGAGCAATGATGAGGGAAGGAGAAAAAGAAACTTCCTTTGTGGCATTCCCTTTCGGAAAAAGAGTCGGTATTGGTGGAAGGTCAATGACCAACTACAAGAACAATGGCGAAGAAGATTCAAGATGAGTGGGATTCAACTAACCTCAAAAGAGTCAAACTCTTATCAACATGGCCATCCTTCCACATTGTAAATAGTAGAATAGGAATTTTCTTTTTGGCCATGTAATGGGCCTTGGTTTCATCTTTTGGGCCTTATATTTGGACTAATAGTACAATAGGGTATAGATAGTAATATATAGTCTAACTAGAGTTACAATTGACATGGTGAACATGAACCTTGGCATGGAGAGCATGAGCATCCACATAGTATCTCCTCATTGAAGAGGATTTCCACCAATGAAGATAGATCACTTGTCAAGCTCCAATTTGAGAGGATTTACTCAAATGAGAGGGAGTCATTTGTCATCATTTGAGTTGAGAGTTTTTAAGGTTAAAATTTTGATCTTGGACACCACTTAGCACTACAAATAGGAGTGCTAATTCTTTTAAAAAATTCAGCTTGAATGAGAAGAGTTATGTTGCCCATTTTTGGCCATAAACACTTGTTCTTGAGCTCTCTCTAGGGTAGAAGATCAGTCCATTAGGAACATACCTAGGTGGAGATCACAGAAAACGATGATGGAATACAATGAAGCACTCGTGAAAGTTTCAAGAACTCAAAAGGTTAGAAGGAAAGAAATGAAAAAGGAATACCAAAAAAAAATGATGGTCACATATTGCCCTAAACGATGACACTTAAAACATTATGACGTAGGGCAACATGTCACGAGAAGCCAAAACACAATCCTCAAAAAAAAGACAAAACTCATCATTACTAATAAAAACTTCTCAATATAGAAAACAATATTATGAGACATGGCATATCCAAAACAAACTTGACTTTACGAGATTCATCGAAACACCAACCTTAATAGTTAGTTATGATAAAAAAAAATCAAAACAAGTTATACTACAACTCATTTCATCTCTCAAATCAATCCATTTATATTCAACATATATGGAAATATACATAATAATATAAAATCCAATACAATCCAATCAAATCAGATGCAAAGATAAAACTTAAATATTTATATAATAATAATTAATTAAATAACAAATATTTCTTAATCAATATTTATTATTTGTTTAAAATATTTTTTTGAATACCTAATCTCATATTCAAAAACTTCTATAAATACGTATCAATCTTTAGAAAGAATATTCATTAAATTTTCATATTCATCATATTCATGATATATAATTTATTATATTTTTAATAACTTAAGCTTCAGAAAATCAATAGTCAAAATCATAAATTAACTTACTAGACAAAATCATAATTTTATCAACATGTTTGAATCATTAGAAATGTTTTCTTCGCTCAGGAGGTCGAAGCTCTCAAACATGTATGTGGCATCTTCCTCTCTGAAGAATTTTATGCCCTCTTATCTTTTCATCTTTACTCGTGACAACGTGAACGCATTTTCTGCTGCTGTATACGTTGATGACTAATTTCTCCCACATTATATCCTTCCAGCCTGTTTTCTTGTCAGCAAAAAAATATACTCAGGATCTCAGGCAAGTTACACATGATGGGAACGCAACCTGTTACAATGCCACTCTTCTACTTCGGTCATGCTTCAGTTGAATGGCACTGCCTTCATAGGCATATATAGTGAGTGCGTTGCAGTTGCAGTTGCAGTATTTTAGTATCTCACGCTCAACCTCCCTTCCGCTATCAATATGCTATTCCACTTCGTGCAGCTAACAGCCATGCATGCATTTTCAGCATCCCATCAGACTCGTCTTATTAGAATGCTCTTCGAAATTTTTGTCTCCTGTATTTCACAAGTCAACACTTGATTTGGTTGCTTACACACGTTGTTTCTGGAGGTAATCCGCTTTCTTGATCATCTAAGAAACAATGCATTATGGCTCGTAAGTTCCAGAATTTTGCCTCCACTATTGTTCTGCTTCACACCTTCTCTATGTCAACGTACATGCCCAGCTAAATAGTTTCAATAGAGCAAGAAAATATTAAAAGTATGGTTGAAATTATTAACTGAAGTTAACGCATACATTCGTTGTGAAATAAGAAAGAATGTCCTCAATTAAGTACCAAAAACCAAAAAGGAAACGATCAAGTTGACCAAATGCTACATATCTTTCCCTTCTCTTATCAAGCAAGTATAAACTCGTTAGTTATATAAAATTGATTTTTTTTAATTGAGTAATTATATCAAGTACCCAAAACAATATTACAACAGAAGGAATTGGTGGAAAGAGACCAGAACCTCAAAATTAATAGGAAAGGCTTAAGAATAAATATTTGTAATAAATTTCAAATGTTTTTGAATCAGAATATAAACTTTAGTGTTGTACCAATATAGAATCCTAAAATATACCAATTCCTGAGGAAAAACAAGGAATGGATGAAAAAAATTAAATTAACAAGGAATGGCAGAAATAATTAGCACGACTTACAATTTATATTCTGGGCTAGAAGCCGCTCACAATAGCCAGAAGCATCTTCAATCCCCATTTAAGTAGGGAATTTTAATAGTCACCTTGGATGCATCGGATGAAAGTGCAGGACCTGCCTTGGGTAAACTTCTTGCTGACTCCAACGCTCGGGAAGTTTGAAGAGCCATCTCGGCATGGAGTTGTAGACATGTCATAGCCATCTATAGTTAAATAAAAAAAATTATTCAAAACAGAAAAATAACAGGAGTTAAACCCAAAAAAGTAGAAGAGGACAAGGGGGCTTTGCAAAGCTCTACAGCAGAATGTAAAAGACTAAGAGTAAAAATTCCTACAGATAACAAGCTATCTGGGTTAGTGATAGAAATCTTGACAGATGTTTATCAGTTAATATTCTAAAAGCAAATATATTGTCATGAACAATTAAAATAAATATGAAAATAGAAGTCCATAATGAGGCCAATGTTGATTTATCATTACATGACAATAATTTAAGTAACTAACCACATCTTTGAAACCTTGGCACCATAAAATAACTGTCAACCGATGCATAAAAATCTAAACCTTTTCGTATGACCAAAGTACAAGCAGATATAATTGAAAAGCTTGTAAGAAAAGGCAGAACGGATTTAAACCTCTTTGAAAACCTTCAAATTTTCTTTTGCTTACCGTATAGCATTCTTTGTCTGTGTCTAACTCAGCTACATCAAGGGCCCATGTGCGAATCCATTCAAGACCAGTAGAAATTTCAACATTTCCTTCGAGCAAGGCAGATGAAATGTAAGTAGGATGAAGGGCAACCAATACACATGAAGCTGCAAAAAGAACGGCTCTTCTCACATACGCTTCCTGGTGATGGCATACCTCTCTGCATGGGTTAAAACACAAAGTGACAAGTTTTCCTGCTTTAGCACACTAGAAAAACAACACAGCAAGAGGTATAAACATATACAACCAATAGGACACCACATTATCAATTCCATTATCACGTGCAAACACAGGCACTTTTTTGGAGAGGTGGGTTATTAAGGTTTTAGATTATGTCAATCCTCTACTGCTTGCAATTAAATAAACACTAATATCTTAGCCAGTACCTGAACCTTAACATATTCAGGAGAGAAGGAGCCAGTACAGAAGCTTCTGGATGCAAGGCTACAGATTTCATACAAACCCCAAGCATGTAAATGAGTTTTCCCAAGACAATAAAATCCCTGCCAAGCAAGTCAACACCATGCCTTTTCTTATCATATCCCTCCATGGCAGGAAGCATGAATGCAGCAGCATACATGGGAAACTTATTATGAGAATACTCCATCTGGTTTTGTTGTGCAGGAGATCGTAGACTCCACCTGCGTGTTTTCCCTTTCTTGACCTGATTATGTTTTGGGGGAAGGTCCCTCTCGTAGCTATTTGACCAATTCAACAAAGAACCAGTACCTGAGATCTCTTTCCAGGAACCAGCTCCAGGAGTCCCTGTGCTGCTAGGTAGGAACCAAGGACGGGTATCAGAAACAACTGAACTAAGGGAACTAGTTTGATGTTTGGGTTTCAAAAATTTTGATTCAGTAAGCTCTTGAGCTGCTTCTGTCATAACATCTAGCATCATAATGCGCTGACTGATATCTACATTAGGTGAATACAAAAGCTTGTTTAGTGTCTCAAGGGATTCAAATGGGCAGGTGACTGCCAAGGCAACTAATGCTCTTTGTCTTTTGTCTTCAGTTGAATCTTCTGCACCTTCTAAAGCTATGTCAGAGCAACGAACCTGAACAAGAGTTCTGGTAAGATCCCTTGCTGCATGTTTTAGTTCGTCTGGGGATGCTCGTATGAGCTTTTCGGCTACATCAATAGCCCTTTCCACCTGTAATAAAATTTATAAATATCAAATATCAGCGAAAAAGTAGGATATCAAGAGAGAAGTATAAACTGATTTTTTTAATAGCTTAGTCTAAAGTCTAGATCAATTATATAATACTTGGCAATCACAGGAATTATTAAACCATGTAATTCAAAAAAAAAAAAAATCTCACAAGAAATAAAAAAACATTAAGCATAGACATGTTTGATGATCAAATACAACAAAAAAGAGTTTTGAGAGCAAATTACAAACCCCTTCAGCATCATCAGATTTTCTAAGAGCTGCAACAACTTCAGCCAGCTGTGAAAAATTTCTTTTCAAATCTGAGTCATCATCTTCCAAATCATATGGCTGTAAAGATGAATCACTCGAGGAATATGAATTCTCACTTGCACTGTCGTCAACATCCTCCTCATTATCGTCTGATTCAAGATTCAGTGATGCTGGATCAATAATCTCATCTGGATCAAGCGCATTAAAGTCCAATAACTTCTTTTTACCCTTTACATGAATACTTCTTCCTTTATTTGAAGGGGAATCAATGTCCCTCTCTGGACCTGACACTGTAGATATTTTAGTCCCCTTGATACCTTTCTCTCCACAATTTGAGGCAGCCAGATTCCCTTTCTTGGGGATAGTGAATCCAAATTCCCAATCAATTGTCTCCCCCTCACTGCAGCTATCATCAAGGTACAAGGGGTTCTTTGGATCAATAATTTTAGACAATGCCAAAGCAACACAGCTAGCCATTTTTCGAACTAAATGATTAGGACTCTCCAACCTACCTGAAATAATTACACAAAAAATTAAAAAACAACTCATTCTGCAAATAGGAATACTCATTTTAATCATATTTACAGGACTACGGAGTTAGTGTATATGCACAGGACATGCAGTAGCTTCTGAGCTGAGTTTATTGACAGCTGTCAGTTAGTTATACTGAGTTTGTTGGCTATCAGAATTTGGATTTTGTTTCGCATAGAGTTACATTGAGATTATTTAAAAAAATCAGTTTTAAACCCTCTCTCATTTTTTCTTTGCTCTTTAACTTTCTCTTTCTACTTTTCTTTTCAATATTTTCTTGCACTTTCTATTCATAAGTTGATAGTTGACATCACTCTGACTAGGAGTGGGATGGAGATGGATCCACAACAGGATTTCATCAAAGCAGTCAAAGTCTTAGTACAAACTATTCTATCTTGTTTTGCAGTATTAAATTTTCTTGATGAAACTCCAGAATATGTCTTGATAGAAAATACGAAAACTTTGTAAGTGATATGTTAAACTATTTGTATAACTGAAAAGAAAGGTTGAATCAGATAGGAAAACAATCCTGGCAAGTAATTGAATACATTTGTCAAATTCTTATTGGAATTTATTCATGGTTACTAGATTACTAGCACCACTTGAATACTGGAAAAAAGTTCTTAAAGCAGCTTACTTTCTTACACATTACTAATCTAGCACAGAAACGAAGATTTGGGAAAGCTATCATATAAGCCCTATAACTATTACAGATTATATACTTCAAATAACAACTTAATTTTGATAAGATTGGCACATTTTACTTGACACAAGGCAGGATCACAGAATAAAACAGCAAGTTCAAGTGGAATCATTCCCTATATCCAGAAGGTCCCATATTACACATAACTTGTTCCAGATCTAACACATCCTTCCAATGGGTAGGGCCTGCTATTAAAAGTATTCTGAAGGATTAATGGTAGGCAATATGCAATAGTTCCAATCCCACATAATCCCTCTTTCCATCTCTAATATCAAGACATCCGACAATTAAGTAAATGATTCTTACAGCTAACCCCTTGAAGAATCAAATG
>Ga0123342_1002546_pt1 | contig 30188 bp, 14 predicted proteins | sample Turbeawhitnodule_FD_89960 | JGI IMG/M metagenome (GOLD analysis project Ga0123342, IMG submission 89960) | Root nodule microbial communities of legume samples collected from Mexico - Turtle bean Mexico white nodule | ecosystem: Host-associated > Plants > Roots > Nodule | place: Mexico: Nepantla... | reverse complement strand
TATAATCACTATTAATGAGTCTATAATTAGACTTAATTATAGGAATATAATCACTATTAATGGGTCTATAATTAGTCTTAATTACAGATGTTATGTTAGAAAAAGAATCTGTACGGTTCTAATTATAGACTCATTAATAGTGATTATATATCATTGCTATAGATGAAAGGCAGATTGAATAAAACAGAAAATATTCTTTCAAAATTTGTTAGGTGAATTTAATATTACAATTATGTTGTTTTTATTGTGATAAGAAAATTGTTATTCATATGGCTACTAACTCTATAAAAAAACTAAATATTTTGAGATTGACTTGTCTTACATTCAAAAATTTGACAAAAAACACACTCAATCTGTTTGATATCAAAAAAACACATCATCAACTCACAACAGAATCAAAAGTATATTTCTTTCTAATAGAGGTATTAAGTTTTGTTATTGTTTTTTTTTTCTCTTGTGCGTTTCTATTTAGTCATAAAAACTCTATTGTATATCAATTTCATAGTATAATTTGTCATGTCAATAATATGAGATAAATTTTCTTCTTTTTTGTTTTTTCCCATGTGATTTGATACTCTGGTGGTTTTTAACTAAACTAATTAACATGGTGTGTTTCTCATAGTGGAATAATGCTACGATGTTCTTCTTGCTAATTATAATGTTACTGAGAATAAAGGACCATCTTAGGTTTCATTTTGGCATTTCCATTTAAAAAGTTGTATTTCTTTTGGGAATTTTCACCCTTTTTAGTTTTAAAGTAATAATTATTTTATTTTACTAGAAATTTAAAAGATAAATCCTTTTAAAAAAATTGATCCACGCATACCATTATTCACAAAAGTTTTAAACGTAACTTTGATTTTCAGTTGGAATAGAATTTAACATTTGTTTGATTTATTGTAAAAGAATTACTTTCATAATTTCCTCTTTAAGATGAGTGCAATGGAGAACCAAACACCCCTGGTCTGATCTGAAAGAAGTATAGAAACAGAGTTCTATGTTTTCTCTCTATCTCATTTTCTTTTTCTTTTTTTTTTCTTTCCTGAATTCTGACTTATCCTTTATTTGAATTAAGGAATAAATTTAAGAGAATAAATTTGAAATTATTTAAAAGAAAAATGTGAAAAAAATTAAATTACTTAGATTAAAGTGAATAGAATAAAAAATAAAAAAATTTATAAAAATTTGTGAATGAGGTAACGAATGTGATTGAAATTGTATTGTTTTAATGAAAAAATGTATGATTATAAATTTACCCTTTATATAAAAGAATAAAATAAATATAATTTAATTGATTTGATTTGATTTTTAGTTATTTATAATTAAAAATAAATAAATTTAAATATGTGTAAGAACATACTTACACATATTTAAGAAAAAAATACGAATTATTAACTATTATTGAAAGATAATAATAATTATGAATAAAATAATTTGTTTAATTTCAAATTTAAATTTAGGACGGGGTTGCGGTTAGGAATAAGATAGTAGTTAGAGTTATGATTATGGCATGAGTGAGGGTTAGGGTTGGGGTTAGTGGAAGAATAAGGGTTAGAGTTAGGATTATGATTAGAATTAAAATTAAGATCATAATTAAAGTTAAGATTAGAGTTAGAATTAGAATTAGAGTTAAGTTAAAGATAGATTTAGAGTTATAGGTTAAGATTAGGGTTAGGATTAGAGTTAGGATTAGGAAATTAAAGTTAAATTTTAAATATTATTATATACATTTACTTTTTCTTATAAAAAAATTATATCTACTTTTATTATATTATAATTATATTTTTATTATTAATAATATTTTTTATTAATAATATTATTAAATATTTTTATTATGTAAATTTATTTAATATTATTTTATTTTTATATTATATTATATAATATTTTATGTTAACTTATAATGTAATACTTTCCTTAATTTTTCGAAACGTCTATTAAGGGTAAAACTGTGACGGAGTTCCGAACTTTAAAGCGGACAATACCTCTTATGTAGTGATTGATAGTGATGATATCTCAATAGACTTGAGATCAAACATTTATTATGATACATTCAATAGTTTAGTTTCACATTGCTTAAGAGTTAAGGTGAAAGACACTTTAAAGACAAAATTGTAATTAAGCTTAGAACTCCAAAGTGTTCAATAAAACTTCAGGTTGAAATATAACGTATAATCGTTTATATATTATATAATTAATTATTTAGAAAAAAAAAAAATATATATATATATATATATAATCATTGTGTGTGTTTTTTTTAATGGATTTCCATAATGAATTATCACCACATGTTTTTATTAGTTTGGTCCACAAAAATGAAGGATACCTAAAGTAACTCATCCACCTATGTGACTTTCTTAGCTTTTCTTCATGCAATAGTGATGAACCAGTTTTTGACTTTCCGTGTTTGCCAATCTACTTAAATTACTGGAAACAAACACATTTGATTATAGCAGATCTATCCAATACTAATCTGGATACAAAAGAGTGTTACTCATAATCTTGGTCTATTCACAACATCTAATCTTGGTCTATTCACAACATCACTCTCCTCCGGTCGTGTATTAAATCCATTATTGTTTAGGAACAAAATAAAAATAATAGGAAAGCAAGAAAAAAAAAAGGACAGTAACATGTCTCTTTCACAGTTTAACCCCTACTTCTTTAGATCTTTGTTGTCCCTTCTCTCCGTTGATAGCTTCCTTGACCCTTCATTCATTTTCTATTTACTAAGCATTTATGGATTCACACGTTCCTTCCAACCCTGCAATACTCCTACCTCTAATAAACTATCAACGCTTTGGTCACCTTTCTCTGTGTCAGACTAAAAACCTTACATTTTCAACCTCTTTACGCCTCCATCAGTTGAAAAATTCTGGGTCTAACAGTGAGTCAAACCATGCTGTGAAGCCTTCCCCCCCTGCAGTGTATTCAAGTTTCCAACTTGCTTCTATGTTTTCCAAGGTAGTTGGCTTGAGTGTCTTGTTTTCATCCTTGGTGGTGGTTGATGTGTGAGATAAATTTGAAGGACAAATGTTGTTGGAAGGTTTAATGGGAGCTTAGGAGACTGGAGCCGGGGCATAGTCATGTTTTGTAATTGGTTTGGTGCTTTGAATTGTTTTGGAAGGAGGGATGATCCTGCAAACCAGCCACATGAACAAGGTACTAAAAACTAGTATAGCTTTGAATTGCAGCATGGGTCAATTGTTTGTGTCAAATTGAATAGGTTGTTGTCTTTGTAATTGTCATTATTCATACCTGCTGGTTCATCCTTCTCGTTTCTATATGTTTCCTGCTGAAAGGGCTACATATGTGTTCTTACGAAGGTTGCAATTGCCCATTTATTGGTAGGAATGAAGGGATGATTTCTTAATGCAGAAACTGCATTTTTGTGGAATGATCTTTTCTTTTTTGTCTGTCATATTCCACAATTGAGAACCTGGAGACAACATCATATAAAATTGTTGTAGGTTCTTGAGTGAATTGTGGCTAGTGGAAGATTGGATGACTGTTGCTATTAATTACCTTATGGTGTCAAAATTGATTTTGATGTACTGATTGGATAATTTTATTTAATTCCCCCATGAAAGAAAAAGCTTGATCCTGGTTAATGATGTTTTGAATTATTATTATTATTATTGCGCTTGTTAATAGTGTTAAATTAAAAAAAAAAACTAAGTTTTAAGATGTCATTTTGTGGTATAATTATTGATAGTTATTTTCTTTTTAGTTCTCACTCCCATGCAGAGTCAAAATGGCAAACATGGTCACAATTTTTAGATAGATTCTATGTTTATAACACACCAGGATCTATCTATTTCTGAAAATTATTAATTGCAGATCAAACACCAGAAGAATGATCATTTATCTCTCTTAAACCACTTTAGTATCCCCAAGTCCTAACTTAATTGACTTGGACATATTTTCCCAAATCTGCATTCTTGATTTCTTTGTACTGTCTTTTTGAAAAATTTGAATCCTGTGATTTATTTAAGTTTATGTTTGTGATCCAACAGTGGTTGCAACTAAAAAGTTTAGCTTTAATTCATTGAGATCAGCAACAAAAGATTTTCATCCATCAAGCAAAATTGGTGGAGGAGGTTATGGAGTTGTCCACAAGGTGAGAGTCATGACTATCAGTTTTTATTTTCCTTCTTTTTTGTTTGTTCTAATGCTTGTCTGCTGGTTGTCATTAATATTTGCAGGGAGTTTTAAGGGATGGTACTCAGGTTGCTATCAAGTCTCTTTCTGTTGAGTCTAAACAAGGAACTTATGAATTTATGACAGAAATTGATATAATATCAAATATACGACATCCAAATCTTGTGGAACTGATTGGCTGCTGTATTGAGGATAGCCATCGAATACTTGTTTATGAGTTTATGGAGAACAATAGCCTTGCAAGCTCTTTGCTTGGTAAATACTAGTACTATATATTTGGATATGATTCTTATACAAGTTTGATTAGTTTGAAAATTTTTAGTGACTTCCCTGTTTTGGTTTGGTTATGGATAATTAGGGGTTTGATAGTTGCTAATACTGCTTAAATAAACTAATCGAGGGGTTATTTATGAATTGATTTATGCTAACGCAAAGAGAACATTTTTACAGGTTCAAAAAGTAAATATGTTTCTCTGGATTGGCCAAAGAGGGCTGCTATTTGTCGTGGCACAGCTTCTGGTCTTTGTTTTCTTCACGAAGAGACTCAACCAAACATTGTTCACAGGGACATCAAGGCCAGTAACATATTGTTGGATGGGAACTTTAATCCGAAAATTGGGGATTTTGGTCTTGCAAAACTTTTTCCTGACAATGTCACCCATGTTAGTACTCGAGTTGCAGGAACTGTGTAAGCACAAGTATATCTATTAATATTTCCATTTATCTAACTGGTGCCAGAATTTTTCCTATTGATAATTGCTTGTATAAGTTCAGCCTTTCTGTACTCACTGAACACCACTGTTAATCTTAAGACACATATTTTTGAAGGAAAAAATTATCAGTATTCTTAACTTCTATAGTTTCTCATGAATATTTGCAGACAATATTAATACTATTGAACCGATCTTTGCTGATCAAAAAAAAAAAAAACTATTGAACCGAGATTAACTATGGGAACTGATAGTTGATAGTAGAAGAGTTATTAGGGATTGTGTATTATCATAATGTTTAATAATATCTGTCTTGTTGGACGTTTTGGGTAGAAAGTTAGGAGCAGTTTTACTATTGAACATGTGGGTAGTAGGGTGTAGTGTAAAAAAAAGTGTAATATACTATTTTCATTTTGTGATCATAGAATATTCTCTGTAGTAGACTTTTGTCTGGGACAGCAATTGTGTTTCTATACTGAGTGTGATTTTTGTGCTCAGATTTACATTCGACTAGTTTATCAATCAGTTGGTGTTCTATCAAGTTTTACAGAAAAACTCATGTGATTTCTATAATTTATTGAAAAATAGTAATATGTGCTGAGATGTTATGCTTGACACAAAGTAGGATAGCAAATATAATGGACAGGGAAGGGAGGCTTAAACTAAAAAGTAAGCTGTTCTGTGCAAAAGAAAAACTAAAAGTAACTGTCTGTAATTTCTTATGTTTGTTGGGCTAAATTAGCATCTTTGTAATATGGAAACGTAAGATATTTTATCCTTATCTCACTCATTTTATAGTTACATTGTGATAATTCTTTATAAGAGACTTGGCCATAATATTAAACCCAGTTTACCTTTTTCTGTTTCAGGGGATATCTTGCACCGGAATATGCACTTCTGGGGCAACTTACAAAGAAGGCAGACGTTTATAGTTTTGGGATTCTAATGCTTGAAATAATAAGTGGGAAAAGTAGTAGCAAAGCTGCATTTGAAGAGGACTGTTTGGTTTTGGTGGAATGGGTATATTTTGTTTATTCTCGAGTATGATTAATATTGATTTGATACAATGCATGCCAGGATCTTCTCTTATCTTCTTCAATTTCAAGATATATAGGAGCACATAAAGATAAATAAAGTCATAAATACTAGTAGATGCTTGAGAAGGGGGTTTAATCAAGCCCTACAAAACGTTATCTTGTATAACAAACTTAAAACTGAAACTTGACAAAGAATGCTGATAAAACTTTTAGCAGACAGGTAATTGATAAACCCAGAAAATCAGAGGCTTAGCAATATCAATTAAAATAAAGAAGATAGAAAGAGAAGGAGCTTGTGCAGCTGATTTTTATACTGGTTTGGCCAGGTTGGAACTTACATCCAGTCCCCAACAAGAGGTGAGATTCTCACTACTCACTACTCACTACTCAGCAGCAAGTATTGTTTGAGTTTTGGCCTATTCTGCCTAGTTACAGTATACCAGTTCACACACTCAGCACAATGGTTACTTACTAACCTACAATTTAGAACAGAAGTTAGAAATTTCAGCCTAACAGCATAGTTATCAGTAACGAGCATAGCAGTGTGGAGCAGCCTACACAGTTTGTGAACTGGAGCTAGAAGGAGGCTTTATGGAAAACCTATTTTTTCCCTCACAACAACATTGTTTTAGGGGATTTTTAGAGACAAGGTTGAAACTTCCCTACCCATTAATTAACAAAACTCTTAGTTGTATGCAGTTTTCCTTGTTTGATATCCATACTGTTTGACTAACACCCACCCATCTCCAACGTTATTTCTAGTAACACCCATTTCCCATTTCATTTGTCTAGTGTGAACTCTAAACTCTCTACTTCCTTTATTCTTTCCTCATTGCTTCACCCAACCTCACTTTTTACTGAATGCTTGTATTATGTTATGTATTTGAAATATGATTAGTCTTTTGATTTTTGTTTATTTCATTGACTTTTTTATTGTTATTTACTTGTATTTTTTTTGTAAAACCTATGACATTTTATTTGTTTATTACAAATATGTCACTAATTGGGTACTTTTTTTTTAAAAAAATGAGCATTTGTATGCATATTACAGCTGCCAGCTTAATACGTGCTGTAGCATTTTGATAACTATGCCCCCTAGGCTTTACAACACGAGTGAAATAAAGGCCCTACACTCTAAGGTGTTTTCTCACAAGAAGCATACTAGAGGATTTTGAATGGGCAGAGCAGCACATAGTTCTGGGTGCTATTTGTTCTTCTCTATTTTTTCTCTTATTGGAGATTTAAAAATATTTGAGATCAGTGGCTTTGAGGCTGGTCTCCCTGGTAACAGAACATTTTTTCAATTGAAGATTTTGTCCTCTAGAAAGATGGAGGATGTCCTGAATCATTTCCAATGGACCAGCCATCCAACCCTTATATGAAACCTTGAAGCACAGATTTTGGGGTAACAAACTTCTAGAAGGTTCTGGAACATTATAGATAGATATTTTTTGTCAGGATTTTTTTCTGATAGATTTCCCATGACTATCATCTTGTTAGCTATCTTATATCAGATTCATTTCAAGCATAAACTTGTTCAGTAATTCTGAGTGTTTATTTTAGGCTTCCTCAGCAGCTCATTGATGGCTTGCTTTCCAAAATCATTTAATTTATACATGAGAATCTTCCACTCTTTATAAGTTGAACTTCTTAAGGAACCTTCAAATCACTTCATAAGTTGACATAATGCATTCTGGATCATGTTGCTAAATTTGATATTAATTCTCCAAATCCTGTATTAAGAAGTTTTTGGCACAGATCAAGTATAGTTATTATCGTAGTCATTAAGGGCATTTTATTTTATCATTGCTTAGCATGGGTAGGTAAAGTGAGGATTCTTGAACTAACACTAAATCATCAGAAGTTGGATGTAGTAGCTTTACTATCACATCTTGTTTTCCTAGCCTAATAGGACTATCATTGTGAAGTTGAATTTGTGGCTTCTCATGTATAATAGAGCCTCTTCCAAAATGTGATTTAATGCATGTATAGATGCTCAATCCTCCCTATAATCAATTGAACAGAGTTGATTAAATTATTTTGCTGGTATATCTGAGAATCTAATTAATAAAAGATAAGAAAATATTACATTGTGTGATATTAAACATTGCCTAGCCAAAAAAATCAAAATGCACAACACAATGAAACAACAACAAAAGTTCCCACTTAATGAGGTTGGTTATATGGATCGTGCAACACCATTCAGCTCTCTTAAAGATCAGATTTTCAGATAAATTATTTATCATGATATCTCTCTTAAAGAACTTCCTCCAGTGTCTTTCTTAGTCTATTGATGTTACCTTTTTTATTATTGTTGATCATAAAAAAATAGCAGAAATATATTCATTTCTCCTAATTCATCACCATTCATGCATGCAGGCGTGGAAGCTGAAGGAAGAAAATAGGCTTCTAGACCTTGTTGATTCAGAACTAAGTGAGTATGATGAGAGTGAGGTGTATCAGTTCCTTGTGGTGGCTCTATTTTGCACCCAATCAGCTGCTCAGCATAGACCAAGCATGAAACAAGTATTGAAAATGCTTTCCAAGGAAGTTCATCTTAATGAGAAGGCATTGACTGAGCCTGGAATATACAGATGGCACAGCACTGGAAAAAGGGGTGGTTCTTTGAATGAGACATCATCTCAGGTAATCAAGTACAGAAAAACTGAAAATCCACATGAAGCAGCTTCAACCCACTTTAGTGGTACAGATATTATGACAGATATGCTCCCAAGATGATGAAATGGTTGCATTGCATGTGCACCTGGTGTTACGTACATAATAGTGGAATGTGATAATATTTATCATTGTAGTTTTTAGGAATAAGATCAATGTGTTTCCAAAGGGAAATATAAGATCATGGAAGGAAAAGCCTTCTTTCATCAACATGTATATGTGTGTGTGCTTTATGCATATTTTCACTTTGCTATTTATTTCTTTCTGATGTTAATAGTGTGATAATAGTCTTGTTTCTTATCTTTTTTATGCAGTATTTAAATTTTTTTCTTTTTACATTGTTTATTGTTTATTAGATGCACTATACCACTGTACAGTGCTTCTAGGGAGTATAAGTGTGAAACACGTGTTACATGGGAAAATTTGGTATTAGACGTTTTTGTGAAACAAGATGTTATGTTGTTAAAGACTTAAAAATGTTGATTACATTGTGAGCAATTATTTAGTGTATTGAGAGAGTAACAATTGAATTAATGTATGTGGTGGATGTTTCTTGTACTAGTGAATTTCTCCTTTAATTTCACAACAATTATATTGTTTGTATTTATTTAATTATCTAATTTATTAAACTTTTTTTAAAATAAAAGATCAGCAGCTTAGATGTTTTCAATTAAACAGGTTTTTTTAAAAAAAAGTCTTGACTTAATTAACAAATTGACCCAGCCTAACTTGTCTTTTGCGTGATAAGCTTTACTTTACTTAAAGAAGAGTTGACAAGATTTATTTTGATTCCATCAATTTTCACCTTTATTGGACTTTTTGTTTAAATTATAAAATTTAAGTAAGGGAGATAAAAATAATAATAAACACTAATGTGATATTATTTAAGACATGTTAATACGAAGGTGGCTACAGCAAAACAAGAAAATTCGTTGTGAGTCCAAATGAAGAAGATGAAGATAGCACCTACAAAAAGGATAAAATCAGAAACGCAAGGATGAACAAAATAGTTGGTGCGAGAAAAGGAAGAGAACAGAGAAAACAAGGAGAGAAAGAATAACATATGTATTATTCACGCTTCTAGGAATACAATAGAATGTCTGATATATACCAAACAAAAACAACGGAAAAAAAGAGAAAAAAAAAAGCCTAAAAGAAATGGGTTAAGACTAAGAAGCCCAAAATAAAAGTAGCTTAAAAAAAACTCAAACACATATAGTTTATCAATTCCCTCAAGTTGGACAGCTTGTAATGTAGACTCTCGAAGAGAGCAAGAGCTAAAGGTTTTGGTAAAGATGTCAACAACTTACATGAAAGATGAAATTTGAAGCAATTTGAGGAGACCAATGTTGAGTTTTTCCTAGACAATATGACAGTCAATTTCGATATGCTTTGTCATTTTATGAAAGATCTAATTAGAAGCAATATGGATGGCAGAATTGTTGTCACAATATAGAATAACAGGTTGAGTATAAGGCACATAAAGATCTTGAAAAAAATAAATTATCCATTAAATCTCATAAGTGATTGTTGCAAAAGCATGGTATTCAACCTCTGAAGAGCTTTTGGAGATAGTCTACTATTTTTTTTATTTCCAAGATATGAGAGAATCTCCCAAGTAAATAGAGAATCTTGTTATAGACTTCTGAGACTATGTTGCTTGCATTCTATTTGAAGATATCAACGAGAATATGTTATTGTTGTGGCATTATGCGAATATCTCCAATTTCATGACCTTTCTTATTTTTCTTAGGGAAGTTTCCATCAATAAAAGTGATATTGTTAATCTGAGAGGGTTTAGTGCCACAAAGCATGTGACTCAGAGGGTGTTCATGTTTCTAATAACAAGAATATGGTATAGGCGTTTATGACTCTTTTTACTACAAGTGTACCGCATCATAAGTAATGATTTGTCTCTAAGGACGGATATCGAACCCTCGAGGAATAATTGAATTATCATTATGTGTGATTGCAAGAATAACAAAGTTTGTTGGAAGTTTATTATGTGTGATTGCAAGAATTATAAAGAAAGCAAAGTAAATAGTTTGTTGGTTCAATTGGGAAAATTGGGATTCGGGTTCATCCTTCTTACTCTTTTGTATTCTGAAAAACATAATAATATTTTGTCCTTTGATTGATGTTAATGCTCATATAAAATTCATTTATATTGATTTCTCGCCTATAAAATTATTAAGTGAGTCTCATAAATATTGATTCTTCACATATTTATAAAAACTCATTATCATTATGATTAGATGTTGATAGCAATTAACATTTCAAATTTATTCCTAGCATTCAAATATGTTAAGCATTATCCCTTAGGTCTTAAACTTAGAAGTACTTTTCAGTCAAATCTAAGGATCAAAATCATGGTAAACAAGCTTTATGAATAAAATGACAATATCAATCAAACAATCAAGAACAAAATATTATATTTAAATACCACCTCAATAATACATAACAGTTTTGAACATATTACTCTCAATCCCAAATGGTAGAATTAGTCTCTCATGTTGGTCATTACAAGCATGGAAAGCAAGTAAAGAAGATCCATGATGTTTCTCCTTAACGATTGCCTCCTCTAGGATTTTCTAACACCTTTTATTGTCCCAATTGATGTCTAGGGTTGTGTCTCACGCCTCATATTTAACCTAGTTGGGATTGGGCTAAGTGACTTCTCGCTTGGGCGTGATTGGGTTTGCCTGGGCGAGTTGGACGAAAACAGATCCAACGTATCTGGAGTGATCTCGTTTGGGTGTGACTGAGCTCGCTTGGGCAAGATCCTCTGGAAGCTTCTGGCTTAGGCGAGCTTGGGCTAGTATTGGAGCGTTCTAACTTTCTCTTTTTATCTTTGTATATTCTTCTTTTGCTCTTTCGTCTCCATTTTTTTCCCTAGAATCCTTAAGTTAACACACAAATTTGGGAATAAATAATTCTTATTCATATTATAATCACAAAATATGTAAAAATGTTTAAATTCATAAATTAGGGCTTATATTATAGTTATTTTATCAATTAATATTCATAAGTATCTGTATTTTAATATGAAATATTATGAAATATGTCACTTATCATACGTTTCTACCACATTGAGTACAAACTTTTCTATTACCACTATTCTTGAAAAAAAAAGATTATTATATGAAAAATCATTTTTCGATAAAAAGTGACTTCACTATGACCATTTTTTCAAAAAAAGGAACATGTGACAAACACAATATTCTTATTAACACTAGGATTAACAATATTAATATTTGAAACTAAGAGATTACTATTCATTTGACGTTTTTCTGAGCCGCAAAAGAAAATATTTTGGTTATAGGAGAATAGTTCCAAAAGAAATATTTTGGTTATAGGGGAATAGTTCCAAAAGAAGCACATGTGATTTGATGTTATTATATTGATCATTCAAGCCATGAAGAAATTGTATGACTTGCTCTTCTTGTTTTCTTTGAGAGATTATAGACGAGACAGAACAAGTGCACTTAATTTAATAAGATCAGATCGGATCAGGTCTAAATTCTCAAGCTTATCCCAAATTATTCTTAATTTGGTAAAAAAAATTGTAATAGAAATGGCACTTTGACTCAGAGAAGACACTTCCATTTGTAAATCTGAAATCCGAGAGAGGTCTCATTGGGAGTATCTTGTTTTTCAATCATTCCATATGTCAATAGTTATATTCATCCATATTATGCTTTGTCTTATAGGAGAGAGACGAAGTGGACCAACACGAAACAACCATATTGTTGCAATGACTCTATGCAGAGAAAGAATGATCAGGCCTTTTAGTTTAGAAATGGTACCAAGAACGAATTCAACCTTGTTTTTAACACTAAGTATCATGATGACGAAATTGTTCCACGAGTGATAGTTTGTCTCGTCAAGAACATCCGAAACAAGAGGAGCAACAAGATTCTCATTAGGATGGAGGTAGAATAAACTTTATGTCAAATGTTCTTCCACCATATCTACAAGAAAAAAAAAATTGTAGACAATAATTAAAAAAAATTAGACCAAGAAATGGAAAAAAAAACAAAACTCTGATACTATAATACGAAAGTGACCACAACAAAGTAAGAAAATTTTTTGTGAGTCAAAATGAAGAAGATGAAGATAGCACTTGTGAAGACAACAAAACCAAAAACGCTAAAACAAGGATGAACAAAAAAAATTAGTGCAAGAAAATGAAGAAAAACAAATAAATAGGAAAAATAAGATCCATATTGTTCACGCTTCTAAAATATAATAGAAGCTCTAATATATACCAAATAAAGACAAAAACTAAAAAGACAAGCCTAGATGAAAATAGGCAAAGAAACCCAAAATAGAAACAAGTTACAATTTATGACATATTACAATATATTGATAAGTTTGACATGTGATAAAATGTCCAGCGCTGATAATTATTTATATTAGTATAATTCCAAAGTCATTTTGAAAATAAATTATGATGTGATAAAAGAATATAGCAATGAATATTAGGAGATAATGAAAAAACAAAAAAACTAATCTTAAAAGCCCTCAAAGGGTTTTTCATATAGTCTATAGTTTTCTTGTCACTCATATGAGTATATTAGGATTTAAATATTGTTTGGATGGATTTCATCATAAGAAATAAGAGAAAAAATATGATTTTTTTTACTTAAGCTAAAATTTAGTTATGTAGAAGTTAAAAATAAAAATTTAGAGAAATTATATGATAGAATTTTGTAAATGAATTATATACAAATTTATTTTTATTTAAAAAGAAATTTATTTTATTTTTCTGGCAAATTTTCTTAAAAACTTAGTTCAAATGTTCTGAGTGACCTTTCTAAACAAATGTGTGAATATATTGTGTTATTTGTCCACTCACACACCAACGTTCTCATATTTGTAATTTTTATTCTCTCCCAAAAAGATAGAACTGAACTCTGCGTTTTGTTTTATGAAAGGTGCAGAAAGTATAAATATCAAGAAAGAGAATTTTTTTATCCAAAAATGATGAGAAAGATACAATCACATAATGGATTATAACGTAAATATTTTATCAATATTTATACAATAAGTTATACTGTAAATATTAATAAAATATTTATGTTTTTTATTATAATAATAATAGATATTGAAATAATAAATAAAATAATTATTAATAATATAAATTCATCTCACATTTAACGTTTTTTACTTAATTTCAACAATTTCATTTTTACTAATATTATCATTTATTCCCCAGTTATTCTAACTGTATAGGACAAAAAATTGTTTGTTGCAGTTGATAGAGTGCAATGAGAAGTAGCAAAATTTTGTTTGATTAACAAAAATTTGAATACTACTTGTGATACATGTGGATTTGTCTTATATTTGATGTCAATTTCATATTCATGAAGTTGCATTTTATTTTTGTCCAGAGTTTTAGAGAGTATGTAGGTTGGCCTAGGTTTTAAATGCAACAAACGATAGTACAAAGAAAATAAGTATGTAGAGTTTATTAGAGTTTTAATTGGTTTAATATATTCTTAATTTCATCCCAATATCTAATATACCTTTAATTCTTATCATTTTTATTTTATCATTATAGGTTAATTTATGTATATATATATATATAAAAGGGACCAAATTCAAAATTTACAACATGTATTAGAATAAAATTAAAAATATTTTACATGAATAAGGATCAAAGTAAGGAAGTGATATATATACATACCAAAATTTGAAATGAGTTATACCTAAAGTTAGATATATAAGTAGGTCAACCTATTTAACACATGTTTGTTTTCACAATTGGTATTAAAAATAATACGTTTTGAATAATCTGCGTCTTAGATGTATTTATTTTTTAATATATCACATAACGGACTAAACGAGATGCTCCTAAATTGCAAAAATGTTGTTGTTTTTAATTAAAATATAATTATTGAAAAAAAATCAAGTATACCAAAATTGTTTAAATCTAACTAACATTCTAATAGAAAAGTTTGAATCAAATAAAAAGTGCATTCAACTTTAATTTATATAGCAAATCAGAAAGTAACATAATTTTTTTAATTAATAATATTTGATTTCATTTTGACTTAATTGATTCTTCAAGTTTTCATTAATTTAGTTATGTTTGGATTGAGGAGAAGATTTGAGGGAGTGGATTTGAAGTTATTTAAAATGAAAGTGTAAAGAAAGTGGGGTTGTTTAGATTAATGTATGTTAGAATGAATTTAAGAAGAAAATTTATTCAAGTTAGTGAGTGTTATGATGATTATAGGAGAATTTTTAATTTTTTAAAAATATGTAAAATTGTAAGTTTACAAATTTATTTTTATCTTTAAAAATATTTAAATAATAAAATATAAGATATTTTTGTGTAGATTTTAGTTAATTAACATATTTGATGTAAAAAAAATATTTATTTTTTATTATAAATACATATAATAAAATATTTATATTTTTATATTTATAAAATTATTTTTTAGAATTAAAAATTATGTAAATTTATTTATCCTTTTGTTTTTTAAATTTGGTTATGTTTTAAAAATTAAAAAATGAACGTAGGAAAAATAGATGTTACGTTCTCCTCTGTTTTATGAAGTTTCTTTGCTTATATGCAAAGAACACATTTCAAGCCATCAACACATTTCTCTGCTTGCAAATCTCTACCAATTTATAGAAACAAACACAAATGTTCCCGCAAATTTTCTTCGACTATAATAAATGAACAGAAACAAACAGAGAATTAGTATTTGTAAAATTCATCTATAATACCGCACATGATAAATAATAAATCAGTAACAAATGTGATATACATTAAATGATTTAATTTATTTTATTTTTTAAAAAAGGTGCAACACGAGGATTCGATGATTTAATTTAAATTTAAAATATAGTTTTTTTTCACATGTTAAACTTTGATTAGTTATTAAGTTATAAGAATTGGACTAACAAAACAACTTAAAAAATGTATATGATTGAAAATATATGTTATATGATGAAATTTCTTGTTCTTTAAGAAAGAAATATGTGGCATAATTTTTATAGATATGAAGAAAATGTTTCGTTTTTCAAAGTAAACTTTCAAATCTTAAAAAAGGTTTCTTGTAGAATAAATTTAAGGGGACTTATTTATACAAAAGACTTTACAAAGAGAAGATGGAGGATTGAATAAAATTCTTAAACTCTTATCGCGAAAAATTAAACTAGACCACTTCTCGAACAAACAACTTAAAAATAGAACAACACAAATTTATATTGGTTCACCTAAATTTATGGACTATGTCCAATTTTCCCTTAAGATAATTGCTTAAGAGATTCCATTGATTAAATAAATTATTGCACGAGTAACTAAGTTACTTTTATTTACACGAACACACAAATTACTATTAATTATACGAGTACGCAAATCACTCCTATTAAAATGTCTTAATCTCTCCATGAAACTAAGACCTCGCAGATAAAAAAAAAAAAAGAATTCTCAAAGAGAGGTCAATTTAAGCTCATTGGGCAACTTCACAAAGTGAGAAATTACCTAGATTTCACTCACCCACAAAGAACACTTAGAATCTAATGATCATTGAAGGTTGTATAACACTTGTATGTGTATTTTCTTCTTCATCTTGATGACTTCTTATAAGTCTTATGTTGATCTTACATTGGATCTCTTGAATTTCATCATTGACTGAAAGCTTGATATGCAAAGTTTGGATTTGAAGGAGCTTCTTTTAAAAGAAAACAATTTAAAAACACATAACAACTATAACAACTATAAGATTTGTATGCAAATTAAAGTGTATCACATTTCTTTCAATTCCTTTGCATTGTTGAAATATGAACTTTGTAAGGTTATATTTTTTTTCTATATAAAGAAAGATTCTTTTTCAGGATATCTTATTATGATTTGTATGAGTGTTTATTATTTCTAAAGACATTTTATCGATATTTTAAAAACATTTGTTGTTACAAATTTTTATTACACGCTTTGATTTAAAAATATGATTAAACATGGATATAACTACTGCTAGACCATCTGATGTTGCAAGTCTCCACTGGATGATCTAAAGCTAGCACAAAACTCACATTATCAAGTTCATGACAATATATCATGTATATTATTAGTTCACACAAGTGTCTATTATCATCAAAACTCTTTTGGAAGAGATTTCACTAGGGTTGTATTGTTCAGGGTTTCAATAAATATCATATAATATTAAAATGTTGGGAGGACAATTAAAATGAGAAGAATAATAGAATTAATATCATAATAATATGTGCATATGTAGATTCTATCTATGCTAGAGTCTATAAGGTGAAAAAAAGGTTTTGTGGAGAGCAACTCCTGAAAAAAATACAACAGAAGGAATGTTATGCATATGGGATAAACAATCGTTTGGAGTATAAGATGTCTTCTTGGGAAATGGGTTCACATGCTAGAGGGTGAGGGAATTAAAAAGGGTAAGGATAGCAATTCTAAATGTATACTCCTTTTGTAAGTATGAACATAAGAAAGTAACGTGGAAATAATTAAAAAAAAGGAATAAAGTTAGTAGTTCAAAAATATGGTTCCTTGTGGGTGACTTCAATTGTGTAAGAAGATCTAGTGAGAGAAGAGTAAAAAGTAGAACGAATTATGATAAGAAGGAGAGAAGGGGGTTTAATGAGTTTGTCATAACTATGAAAATGAACGACACTACCAATAATGGAAAGAACATTTACCTAATATAGGTAAAATGGGAAGGTAAGAACTAGAATAGATAGAATGTTGGTAAATATTCAATGTATTAGATTTTGCCTAAGTATTTTTAAATCAGATGTGTAAGTCCTCGACTGCTAGTTGGAAGATAAGAGGTTTGAAAAGTGTGTACAATGTTGTTGGATAAAGTTGCATGTACAAGGTAGAAGTGGTCATACACTAAAGAAAAATTTGGAAAAAGATTAAAGGAAAAGAAATAAGGATTAGGTAAGTACAAACCCATATCCTTGAGGAGACAAACATTCCTTTATTTCTCTTATTCCAAAAAAAGAAAATCAACAAGGATTAGGTAAGTACAAACCTATATCATTAGTGAGACGAGTATACAAGATAGTGACAAAATTTTTAATTGGAAGGCTAAAGACATGTTAGATGAGTCACAAAGTGTCTTTTGATGGGATGAATTTGATGCAGATTGTAGTAGTGGCAAACAAGGTCATATATAGAGGAGAGAGAGATTTAGTGAACTCTTGAAGGGTGTTATTGATAAGAAGTTATTTATAACATATAAAATAGAAAAGAACATGGTTGAGATATCATCATTACAATATTTTGAGGTGTTATGAATTTATGTCAAGCTTAAAGGTTAACCCTTTTAAAAATAGTTTTAGAGCTTTTTTACACCAAAGGTATGTGGGGAATTAGGGGTTAAAAACATCAAAATGTTCAATGAAGTTGTACTTGAAAAACAAAAATGGTTGATATGAAATGTGACTAAATTTCTATGGTGTAAGATACTTATTTCTTTGTATGGTGACATGAGGAATCTCTCTAGTTCTAAAAGGAACTCCAAATCTTCATTTTGGTGGAAGTATCCAAGAAAAAAAAATGTAGGAAGAAAGTAATTTGAGAGAGAGATTAGTAAGAGGTAGAGCGACAGAGCAAATAGAATGTTTTGATCGAAAGTAAGGCTGAAAGAAAATAGGCTAGCACAAAAGTTCAAGATGTTATATATAATTTCAAACACAAAAATAGGAAAAAATGAGTGACATAAGAGAATCAAAAGAAAATCATAAAAAATAAAAGTTTGAATAACATATGAACCTATTTGTTTGGAAAGAGATGATGTAAAACATGTTAATTCAATTAAAATAAATAAAATTATACAAAGACGAGAAAGACAATTGGATATGAATGTTTGAATCTAAAGATGAGCATACTCTCATATCAACTTAACATAATATAAACCATGAAGTACATCATAGTTTTAAAAGTTTGCGGGATAAAAACAAATTACCTACAAATGATTATTTTAAAGGAGAAATGTTATATATAGTAAAAACTTAACCCTATATTTCTTCAGAACAAGACACAAGTATGCTAAACACTTGTTATAAGATGTATGAAGTTTGAAAGATATGCTACATATGAGTTAAGGTAAAAAAAATAAAAATTCACGATCAACCTCAAGGCCACTAGCATCAATACAAATTTTGCTATATTTTGTTGAGGAAGCAAGACGGTAGAATTCTTTAGTTTATAATAGTATGGAACATATGAAAATTTAGAAATCACTATGTTTAAAAAATCTATTTTCTAACAAATGATACATTAAATTAGTAATTTATGTTAGATGTGAAATAATAAGATTAATGTTTTAATATATCTAACCTTAAATATGGTATGTAGAAAATGTTGTAGTCCACATAATAGTAGCTTGAAAAACAATTATATGATTGTTCTAAGGAATTAGAATGTGTATTTATATTTGTCAACATATACATACAAAATAACTAGCATTTTTTTTATCTGATTTATATTTGTAAAAGGCTCTGTTAATTAATTTGCTAGTAAGTTGTGAAATGGATAGAGGTAAGGAAAAACATCAATAAAAAAGCACTTTGATGGGAATTAAAATTTCATTACACCTACAAATGACCAAATTACATTTAACCAAGCATTAATTATAGTTTTGATCATATTTGTCACAATTAATTATTGCTATCACATTAAAAGTTCATTACACAGATAATAATTAAATTAATATTGCTATCATATTTTATTGCACTGAAATTTATTTTTGGGACAAATTCTGTGATTATACATTGAGGTGCGTATTGATTTTAGTTTAACATGTTTCTATGGATACTTGCTTGTATTGACATAATTAATGTTTTAATTCTTTAAGTCTCCTTGTTTATTGTAATATATTATTTTTTGTTTTGCACGTAGTCCTGTAGTAGAAGTATACAAAATTTAATTATAATATACTCACATACAAATTGTTAATAATATTACATTGTATAAGTTTAAACATGCATAAAAGTACAAAAAAAAAAACTAAATTAAAAAACAATTAAGCTAAACTAAATTATAAAAAAATGATCTATATTTCTTAAAAAACTAAACTAAACACTTTTTTAAATTTTTTAAATTTCAGGTCAACTTGTTTGAACTATTTTAAATTTAGTTTAACCAAATTATACTTAATTAGTTTTTTTTTTTTTTTATAGAATTTGATTTAGTTATGCTCATTAGTTTATATATGCTACAATTGCTATTTGTTTACCTTTACAATGTTTTACTTACTATTTTTTTTTCCGGAATCTATTTTGTCCCTTCAAAATATATACAAAATTGAAAATATCCTATTTCATTACTAGCCTTTTTATTTTATGGTTAATCTATTTATCAGATAAAATGATTTAATAAAAGTAATATAATATTTGACTGGAGTATTTTTTTAACCTTCTATGATGAAAACAATTATGCGTGAAACATAGCTATTTTTTTTTTAGAAAAATATTAATTTTCAAGAATGTTAAATTATAAAAGTAAATCGAACGAAAGAAACAAACTTTTGAAATTTCAAATTTATAAAAAATTAACATTTTCCTTGTACTAAGTGTACTTTATTTTTGAATTTTATCGTATTTTTCTAATAATTTAAATTTAATCATAAGAAAAAATTGGAGTTAAATATAATTAAAATTTAATTATTTTTATCTTATAATTAATGATACCATCCAAACATACCCTTTACAATATTCCATTTTCAAGGAAAATTTCTTATTCATGATACCAAGTTTCAATCTTTAGAAAAATATTTTTTTTAAGTATTATTAGTAAAATTATACCTGTCTCCATTTTTAACTAATTCACCCACTTTAATAAAATTAGTTGAAAATAATAAATTATTAAATAATTTATATTATTTTAATATAAAGAAGTAGTAGATTCTCAAATAAGATTGAAAGAGAAAATTTATCCATTTATTTTAAATATTGGTTATTTTTTAATAAAAATATGTAAATTAATTAAAGATATTTTAAAAAATAACTAATATATCATTCAAGACCATAAATTTTATAAGTTAAGACACAGGAAATATTAACTAACTTTCTTAATTAAGACATAATTGAATAATTTTATTATATTTGAAATTTAAAGAAATATTTACCATTTCACCCATTTAAAATGAAATAAGGCAAAGTAATCAGAAAAATAAATTAGTTCATAAAAATGTATTAATGTTTAAAAATAATAAAATTATAAGTCTTTCAGGGCAATTCGTTAATATAATGCATTGATTATATTTAAAGTGTTATTTAAGTGATAATATTAAAGTATATTTAAAAATAAAAATAAATTGTTCAATTTACATATTTAAATAAAAAGAATTAGAAAGTTAAAGGAAACCATTTATAAGATGAAAATGTCGTAAACTTTTATAAGCAAAATGTCTTTTTACACTAAAATTTATGTTTTCAAGTAGCGTATAGGAGTGAAAGAGATGTTTATTGTAAAGTGAGGTTATAAATAGTACGATACGTAACCCTCTTCTTTGTACGATTAACGGTGGATGGTAGTGCAACGTGTCCCAGAGGGTCTCGTAATTTGTCCCCACCCGTGTAATTTTAACATCTCCCGGGAAGCTAATCGGGGTATATCCGTAATCTCACACAACATCCACGTTTCCTGTTCAACCGAACCCCTCTTTCTGGCTATATATATGGAAGCGCTGTGATAGTTTGAAAACGCAGGCTAGAGAGAGAAAGAAGAGAGAGAGTGTGTGTGAGAGAATGGTCTGAGTCTCAGAGACTGTAATAGAGAGAGGGAGTGTTTGTGACTCTGCAAGAGTATCTCCGATGATTAGAAGAACCAAACACCGGAAGAAGAAAATGGCATTCGCGAATCTGCGCGAAACTCTCGTCTCCTGAGCATTCTCCTACCTGCTTTGCGTTTTGTCTCCACTGTCGTCGTTTCAGTTTCCGATACTCGGAAGCGTTCTGCGCGCGAGTGATGAATCGTTTAGGGTTCAAACATGAGGTCTACGATGGCGACAAGCACGTTGGCGAACTTGATGTTTCTCCGACGACGCCGTTTCACAACTTCCGCTTCCCCAACAACGAGATTCGCATCCACCACTTCAGTGCCAAGAGCGAGCGCTGCCCTCCGCTGTCGATCCTCCAAACCATTGCCGCATTCAACGTCCGCTGCAAGCTCGATTCCTCAGTCGTCGCAGAGCAAAAGGAACTAACCTCCATCCACGCCAGTTGCTTCTACGAAATGAAGGTTAAAATCAAGAAATTAAATGCGCGAAATGAGTAAATGAAGCTTTTATTTTCTGCAATTTTAGTGTTTCTGACAAAACTGTGCGTTTTAGACGGCGGTGGTGCTGGTAAATGACGAGGAGATTCACCTCGTTTCGATGCCGAGCAAAAGGAAGAAGTTCCCGTGCTTCTGGTGCTTCGCGGTTCCTGTAGGACTCTACCACGCGTGTTTGGGGATGCTGAACTTGCGGTGTCTGGCGATTGTGTTCGATTTGGACGAGACTCTCATCGTTGCGAACACGATGAAGTCGTTTGAGGATAGGATTGAGGCCTTGAGGGTTTGGCTTTCACGCGAGATCGACCCGTTGCGGGTGCAAGGGATGTCGGCGGAGCTTAAGCGCTACCTGGAGGACCGGTTGCTGCTGAAGCAGTTTGCGGAGAGCGATTGCGTGATGGATAACGGGAAGGTGTATAAGGTTCAGATGGAGGAGGTGCTGCCGCATTCCGGTAGCCACGAGAAACTGATTCGTCCGGTTGTTAGGCTGCAAGATAAGAATATTGTACTCACTCGCATCAATCCTGAGGTTTGTGCCTTTATGGTTATTTATTGACTGTTACTATTAACTTAAGACTATAGTCGCTCAATGAGAACTTTGTATGTGTTTGTGTTTGGTTTTAGTTGTTGGTTAGTTTGGGTTTTGGGGTTATTTCTTATGGAGTTAAGTGGTGGTTTGAGATTGCTCGATGGCGGTTTTAGGGTTTAAATTTGGGGTTTTTCGAATCGATGAAAATTAATAGTTGAAGTTTGAGGTGTCTGATTATGGGATGTGTAGTGTGCTGATGTGGTTAATTTTTTAAAACTGTTTGATGGGATTGAAATGGTGAAACGGATTGTGTAACGTGGGTGTTCTCGGTTCTGACGTTTGCAACACTACAACTGCATTGTGCTTTGCTTGTGGATTGCATTGGGCTGTAGTAGAGCACAACGCAACTGCAATTTAAACCGTTTAAATGGTTTGGAAATTGATGAAGAATGAAATGGGAGTTGGGGAGAGTTGTAAATCTTCTTGAATAATTCTTTGCAAACCTGTCCTTATGTTTGATTCTGGGTCACACAGCAAAATTGAATGGGGTAAACATTGGGAAGACAAACAGCTTTGACTCGGATAAGCATAGGTTTTCAACTGGTTTATATATTTATCTACTTCATTACTGCTTTACTCATAAATGAACGCTTTCAGAGATTTGGGTTTGAAGAGTATAGTTTTGCTCGGTAGTTTTTTGGCGGAATTAGGAATGTTTTATTACCTTTATAGGGGAGAGACAAATAATTACATCATTATTGGTATTTGATATTTTATGCTTTCTTTCATCTCGTATTTTAGATGATTGGCCATTTAAGAGTTATTGTGGTTTAATACTTTGTGTTGATTCCTTCTTATTTACAGTTTCAGCTTTTGCTTATTTGTTTGCCTGTGTAAATGTACCTTCAAATTATCTGTTGAGTTACAAAAATTAAGTAATGAGCTAAATAAGCTGAGTGGCAAAGGCTCTAAGGCATTTGAGTCTTAATTTTACATTTCTATTATTGATTAAATTGCTTGGTGGCTACTGATTCCTGCATATGCTTATCCTTGTTATGAATGTATATGCTATCAATGCACTTGGGCAGGGTTTTAGTTTCTTAGTGGATTGACTTTGTTTAGTTTTGTTGTAGTTAAGCATTCTAATTCATCTTCATCCCATCTCTCTAGATAATAAACGAAGTATAAACTTGACTTCTTTTCCTATGAATCTGTAAGCGTGCAATGTAGTTAGTAGTTGCACCTAATTGGTGTAGTTGTGTTTGGAAGCCTTTTGGCATGTAGGGAATTTGAGTCTGCTTGTTTTTTTTACAGATACGTGATACTAGTGTATTAGTGAGATTACGACCAGCATGGGAGGATCTAAGATGCTATTTAACTGCAAAAGGACGCAAGCGGTTTGAAGTATATGTTTGTACTATGGCTGAAAGGGATTATGCTTTGGAAATGTGGAGGCTTCTCGATCCCGAGGCACATCTTATAGGTCCAAAGCAAATCCTTGAACGTGTTATTTGTGTCAAATCGGGTATGATTCTCTTTTGTACCTAACTATTTGAACCTTCTGTAAATAATCTTTCTTTAACATGATACATTTTTCGCACAATTTTTGAAATGAAACAACCTCTTCAAATAAATTGTTCTATTTTGTATTTTTGGTTATGGAACAAATACAAATTGCACAACTTCGTTTGTGCTTTATTGTGTCATGTTGTGGATAATTTCTTCTTGGCTGCAATTCATTTTCAGGCTCCCGCAAATCTCTGCCAAATGTTTTCCAAGATGGCATGTGCCATCCCAAAATGGCAATGGTGATTGATGACCGGTCAAAGGTTTGGGAAGACAAGGACCAGCCTAGGGTTCATGTTGTTCCTGCATTTACTCCTTATTATGCTCCTCAAGCAGAGGTACAGGTTTATTATTGCAAAAAAATATTTTTTCTTCTAAGTATCCATGGTAGAGACTTTAACTTTAGTATTTTTTTTATTAGACGGCCAATGCTGTCCCAGTCCTATGTGTAGCGAGAAATGTTGCATGCAATGTCAGAGGTTGTTTTTTCAAGTAAGTTGTGATATTTAGTTTCACTAGCTCAAATATACTTCCCACTATGACTAAGAATTACTTTGCCATGTTCTCAGAGAGTTTGATGAGAGTTTATTACAAAGAATTGCTGAAATCTTCTTTGAAGATGATATTGGAATTTTACCTCACCCTCCAGATGTGAGCAACTACTTGATGTCGGAGGTATTACACTGGAAGATATGCTTTTTCTAGTTATTGATGATAACTTGCCATCTAGGATGATGTGCCTTTATATTGCTGTTGAAGATTCTGATTTGTTTGTTGCTCTAATATCACCATGTTCACTGGATGACAGGATGTGCCAAATGGTAATACTAATGCCCCACTCAGTGAAGGAATCAATGGTGCAGAAGTTGAACGGAGGTTAAGTCAACCTGTAAGTTTCCTTGGTTTTCAATCTAATATTTCTGATCTCGTTATAGCAATGTTTTCTCAACCTTTCCAGTAAATATTGGTAGGGGATTTCTTGTCCGTGTGATGAATGTTGGTATTTAAGTGCACGGAACATTTGTAGATACTACAATAATTATCCCTTTATTTATTGTATTATTCTTATCAGGGTGATAAATTTCCTGTTGACATGGTCACCCAACCCATGGCAAACAGTGTTGAGTTTAGACATGAGGCCTCTCAGCCTACTGCTGGTATTATTTCAAGTGTCACTGGCCCTGGATCTTCAAGAATACTGATTCCGTCACTGAGTATGGAACATCGTATGCTGTTAGGATTTCTACATTGTACATTCGAAACTATATGCCTTCTTTTGATGTAATCTTTACCAACCTTGTTTCAGAACCTGGTTTGCTTGGACCCCCGGTCAAACATGAAGCCTGCTCTGTTGATCGAGATTATGACATGCGAAAAGGTGTTCTAGGCATGAGACATGGACCAGATATAAGAGGTCAAATTTCAGCTGAACCTCCTCTGATATCTAGGCCACCCAATCAAGCATCAGCATCTTTAATGCCACAGTCATTTGGAGGTGGGTTGGTAGAAGATGATATAACCAGCAGAACTCAAACAAATAATTGGTCTATAGCATCTGGTAAAGAATCTAGTCTAGTAAAGTCCGATAAGCATCAGGCTCAACTGAAACCGTTTTCTCATAGTGTCATAGGTTCACCTTCCAATGTTGTACACCAACAAGCATCACAACTTAAGACTGAAGAGGTTTGTCAACAAACATTCTGTTGCCTCCCAATTTTTATTTTGTACTATGTTTTAAGTGTTCTTTGGAATACTGTAAATTTTCCTGATTTGAAATATTGCTTATACGCAGGCAACTTCTGTTTCTGATTTGCCGAGGCAGAATGCTCCATCTAAGTCTCTGCTATCAGGTAAAGTGTATTTTTGTAATATATTCTGATTCAAGTCTTTAAGTTGTATTTGATACTCTTGTTATGTATGCTGAATTGTGTGTGAAAATATACCATATATTATGGACAAGCTAGTTTCTGGACTTCACATTTGCATTATTTTATTTGCCTATAATTATTGCTTTTTTCTGTGTTGTGTTATTGACCCAACATTCTGCAGAGGATGGGATATCTCAGAATCATGCATCTTCTAATAGTAAAGATCTTCAAAATGAAGCTGGAAAATTGAACTTATTACCACCTCTGTCCATTCAAGTGCTGCAGGAAATTGGGAGGCGGTGTAACTCAAAGGTGTGCATGGCTTCTGCACCTAACTGATAATATTTTTGTTTGTTTTTCTTGAACTGCATTAATATGTTTTTCCTTTAAAGGTTGAGTTTAAGTCTATTCTAAGCACCAGCAAAGACTTGCAGTTTTCAGTTGAGGTCAGTGAAATTTCCTTTCTATTCTTTTTTTTTTGTTATTATATGCTTGTGTATGCATGTCATGTGAACAATTATTCTTATTTGCAGTACTCTTTTCTTATTTAGTATGAGTTGTGTTATACTATTATATGCAGTAGTTGATCTGTGTTATTAAACTAGATTTGTTATATGGTTATTTGTTACCCATGGATCTGAAGTAGTTATGTTCTTATCTCTTTTAATTGATTCATAGCCTGTGTTGTAAATTTGTCTTGTGACTGGGTTTAGGTACTATTTACTGGTGAGAAAATAGGTGTTGGTATGGGTAGGACAAGGAAGGATGCTCAACAACAAGCTGCTGAGAATGCCCTTCGCAGCTTAGCAGGTAACACTGTCAATATAATATAGTGATAGCTTTTACTTGTTGCCTGACAACAAGTATTTGAATCTCCCCTTGCATTCCATCACTATGCATGCATGTAGAATAGTTCTGAGATTCTTTATTTTTAATGGTTTGTGAAATTATACGCATTGATTTTTGAGGCAAGTTGAACAATTAGGAGTCAGTTCAAGAATATCTTATGGTACCCAATGTTCCAGCGTATGTTAAATGTAAGGGTAGAAAATATCAGCATACTTGGTTCAAGAAGTAAATATTCTTTACTTTATTTTCTTGTCTGGACTTGAGGAATTGCTTCTCTGCATGACACTGGTGGATGCATTCTGGTTTATCAACTACGTTTGTCCATGCTAAGTCATTGTTACAACTCTAACTAACTTTTTACCCTTTATTGGAATTATAGTAAGTTCTGAATGCTTTTTTGGTGTATGGAATTACAGAGAAGTATGTGGCGCATGTGGAGCCTCAGTGTAGAGTCGTTGATAGAGAATTTGACAAGCTTTCTCTTGGACGTGACAATGGTTTCTTGTGGGATGTGGTCAATCCTGAATCCAATGAACTGCGAAGAGAAGATGGAGTGCCTAGAGAAAATGCTTCTGAGGTGGGTTTTCGTAATGTTTTTGGTAGTTGACTTGACTTGTTTATTTAAGGAAATAGGTGATGCTTGGATAAGGGGGGTATGTGGACTAGAAATTCCAGATGAAAGTGGTTGTTTAGAGAAATCACATCGTTTATGGAATTGTGTAGCATCAATGTGAAGGCTAAATCACTGAATGGGGAGTGAACTGGCTTCACGTCTGGTACTGCTGTCTTAGACAGGCTTCTTAAGTTCCGGCTTAAAAGGTAATGGCTTGGTGGTTAGTCCCTGGTATCTACCCATTATCCAAGTACACCCTTCTCATTTGAACCATATTGTTGCTATTGCATGTCTCTCATTGTTGCCTTCCAGTTCAGTTGGAAAACAAGTAATCAATTATTTTTTTCCAGAAGTTTATGTTATTCTTTTAATTATTTTTCATAACAGTTGGTCTAAGGTTTGACATGTGGAATTTGTACAGACTAAAATAATTGGTGCCGCTTGATAGTACTTGCACTAGGTTGTTTTCTGGAATTTTTATTGTGTGTTGGCTTTATACCACTAAGGGGAAAAAGTTGATATGCTAGGTCATCTCTGAATTTCCTAACTTCTCACGTGGATTTAATTATTTGTATCAATTCACTATGATTTTCAGGCTTCGGATGCTGAGACTAGATCAAGTACACCTAATGCCATTAATCAACAAATGGAAAAGCGTATCAGCTCCCCGAGGTAATTTAAAATAAGATTTTATCTGAAAGTGTGAAAGCATGAATTTTTCGTTTTGAACTCTTGTATCTCATGTTTTTCCTCGATTTTTTATTTATTTTTTTCCTCCAGAATATATAATGGTGTCTTTATCACGCCCTTCAATAAACTTTTTGGATCTATATCTAAATTTAATGATTTGTTACTCCAGAAGTTTGGTTTTAGGAGTGAGTATTTTATATCATAAGGGGTGTCCATGCTTAGTTTTTTTTGTTTACTTTCAGAATGGCTTCTGTTTCCAATAAACGATTGAAGGAATGAAAAAGTTGGAAGATGAAGTATTTACCGTCGGTGAAGCAACTGGAAAAGGGGCTTTTGAATTTTCCGGACGGCACATTATCATTTTGCACGCAAAAGGGTTTTTGATGTAATTTGCTCCTGTAATATCTGTGGATAGCGGTTGTAGATATGCCAAGGTAAATTTCCTTGGCAAAATTCTGTCATCGGGAAGGGCATTTTTTTTTTGCCCTACTATTTTCCTCATTTACAGAATGTTTGTGTAGCACCCTTTTCAGTATAGTTGGAATATTAATTACAAGAAAATAATTTCTCCTTTCTTAAGCATTGGTGTCTTCTGATTTGACTGATTAATATTTTTAGTAATCACTGCAATTAGTATCCTGAGATATTCGTATAATCTTTTGATCTTTTGGGTTCATTACGTGACTAGTAATCGGTTAAGAGTTTGAGTCTCTTTTTAAGGGGTGTTTTTCTCAGTTAAACATAGGTCTTCTTGTGACGACCTACATTGGGTCTTTTTATAGATTAAGATGACCAATTTACAAAATTTTCCATTTAAAATATTCAAAATATAATGTTTCTCTGAAAATTTGGTTAAGTTTTTAAGAATTTAGGATATAAAATTAATTTTTTAGTTAGAAGATTGAGAAGTTATTTATTTTGAAGGATTTTTATTGGATGTGGTAAAAACTAGGATAAAGAGAAGAAATTTTTAAATTTCTCGAGTGAACTTTGATGTGTCGGTATGTTGTGTACTGTGTAAAACGTTAAAAAAACAATTATTCAATGAGTAAATTTAGGTAAGAAAGAGAAGATAGAATGTGATAATAAACGTGCGATAGGGGAAATTTACAGTAGGAGGTGATCGAGTTTTTTTTTGTATTAGTCAATAATTAGGTTAATGATGGGATGATTAACTTACAAGTTGGTATTTAAAGAAAATTCAATCAAGTTTAAGCTATTAGTATCTTGTAATAAACTAAACATCCAATTAAAGTAAATTTTAGCCCATTTAAGTTTTATATGCATAATAGACTAAATTCGTCCTTCAGTATTTTAAATTTTTGTTTCTTATTTCTTAATTAAGAAATTGTGGATATATATGATTTATTAAAAATATAGTGTAGCAAAGATGACCTTTTATCGTACAATTGCTAGTGTGTTAGTAGTGTGTTAGTGATCTCTTTATTCCTTTCTTAGAATCTCTTCCTTCAAACCTTCAAATGTTTGTGTTCGGTTAGAATCGACCTCAAGATAAGTATTATGTGTAAAGAATATATGTTTGTAAACTGATTAAAAACGTACTTTACACATTTGGAGAAAGTTTATTTATAGTGTTGGTTATGAGTCCTTGTTGTGATGTGCTGGATATCAGTTATTCACTGATGTGCATCGTGATCCTTAGAGGATATATTGGTATATAGGTATGTTGAAATATCTAAAGAATATTTGTATAATCTCTTGGTTAATTAGTATTTAGCTAATTTGTCATAGATGTTTTTGCGACTCATTAAGTGTTCTTGTAATTATTATTGTTGTCATTTATTATGTATCTTAAGGTGTTGACTCAGTCGGTCGGTTACCAAGATTGAGACTGACTCGTCCGATATTGACCAATGCATAAAATAATCAACATATAAAGTAATCCAAAAATTTGGTTGGAAAATTTGTGAAAATTAAGGACTTAGTATTATGTAAAAATGTAAAGATTTACAGGGTTTGAAAAGGGGAGAAAAAGTTTTATCTATATATGTCTAAATAGTTTTTTCTAATATTTAAATGTTATAATAATAGCTTATATGGATATTTGCTATCAAGATTTGAACCGATGACTTACGCCTGATCATGGCGTTACTCTACCACTGAGTTAAAAGGGCCCTTTTTCTTTCAATTCCTAAATAAGGAACTAGCATGACTAATACATCTATTTGTTACTTTGTATACTTAGTATACTTATTCTATCAATT
>Ga0123342_1002545_pt1 | contig 30190 bp, 15 predicted proteins | sample Turbeawhitnodule_FD_89960 | JGI IMG/M metagenome (GOLD analysis project Ga0123342, IMG submission 89960) | Root nodule microbial communities of legume samples collected from Mexico - Turtle bean Mexico white nodule | ecosystem: Host-associated > Plants > Roots > Nodule | place: Mexico: Nepantla... | reverse complement strand
TGGAGTGAACCAGTATAAACAAATGTGTACAATCTCTCTATCCCTAACTCTTTAATTTCAGTTTGTTTGTTGTTTGCTAGTATAAACAACCGATTGTTTCGAAGAAACAACCGATTGTTTTTTCTAGTATTACAGTTTTACTTGCTGTTTTGGCTAACTGAATTGTTGAATCAATTGGTTTATGAAATAAGTTCATTCTAGCTTTGAAAAGTTTGCGAAAACCCCTTTAAACAATTCACCCCCCCCCTCTAGTTTAAAGCCATCTTTTCTAACACACTTATCTTAGAGTCTTCCACCCTCCAAGTGGCGTGACACCATCTCCATATTCATAAGCTTTCTTTAATCTCTTCATCTTTTCCTTTTATTCCTTTTGTTTCTTCCTTGCACCTTTTCCTTTTATCTTTATGTTCTTGTTTATGTCTTTACCATTTGGTCATCTTGATTCATTCCTTGCTTCATTTGTTCTTTATTTCCGCACCATTGTATCATTCACACCATATATTTCTATTTGCCCTCTAGAAGTGAACCTTCACAATTACTTAACCACTTGGTTAAGTTCATGTTCAATAGGGATCTTCTTTGGGTTCTCACCTTAAATTGATAATCTCCAAAAGCCTAAACAAAAGAGTAACCTATAAAAATGTGCAATCTTAAAATCAACTCACATTAGGGTGCCAGCTCGACAAAAGCTCCTCGCTCCTCCACCTCGCCTCGGGGTGACTGTATTTTACCTCGGCTCTGGCCTGACCCCCCATCTCGATTGTTCTCAAATCGATAGATGAAACGGTTTAAGGCTCCTGATTTGACAAGCTCCTTCAGGAGATCCTTCAACTTGAAGCACTCCTACGTGGTATGCCCCTGATTCCGATAATAGTTGCAATGCTTAACTGGATGTCCAAAGGGGTTGTTAGGGGCTGAAGATGGCAGGCGGACCAACTCTAAATTACAGACCTCTTGCTACACGATTTCCCTTTAGGCATTCAGGGGGTGTACTTTTCAAACTTCTCTGACCTCTTTCTCTTGTAACTTGTGAAGGTCGTCATGGCTGGTGCCTTCATTGTCTTCCTTCGAGCATCGGTGTTCTCCTCAATGCTTATATAGCTTGCTGCCTTGGCCCTTAGTTGGTCCATGTCATCCAGTGGTTCGGCATACAAGCTGTCCAGGAATTTCCCTAATTGTAACCTCACTAGCAAGGCATGCATTGACACCGCCAAATGCAAGTCGGGTATTTTTAGTGTGGCCCAGGCAAACCTGACCATGAACTATCTCAAGTCTCCCCCTTCTCCTTGTACAACATTGTGCAAAGATGCCGAGGAGGATACCACGAGCTTGCAATCTGTGAACCAAATTTGGAACCGACCACATAGAGTGTCAAAAGAGTTTATTGAGTTTCGAGGTAGTGGGTAGTCCTGCCAGGGTGGTGGGGAACAACCTGCAGTGCACATCCATATCTTCCGAGAATAGGTGGGTATATGTCGTATAGGCCTTAACATGGGCTTCGGGATTCGAGGCTCCCAAATACTTCTCCAAATTGTTCTTTTAGGGACATCATATCTTGCTCCATTTTCTCTTGCATTTGGCCTAAAGCTTCCCTTATGGTTCTATTTAAGTTCTCCTCATTCCTCGAAGGAGGGCCTCAAGCGGTTGATTCGCGTTATCCTGTTGGGTACTCATTTCGAGTGTGTCTAGTTGTTATGGTGGTCCTGGGAAAAGTTTTTTCAAGGTCCCGTGGTGGACACCAAATGTTCCTACTGGAAATAAACTCGGAAGTGCAACTCAGCGAGGTCAGGGTGTTCCTCAAGGAACGAGTTTTTAGTTGGTCTCCGGTGAGAATGGGAGCCACCTGAAAATGACTCTCCGATAGTTAAGTCAGTAGGAGCACAAAAATAACAAATTCTTCACAGTATGCGAGTTAAGAGTATGAGATAAGGTAGATTGTACTTCTTGGAAGATAAGTATTTATAGTCTAATCAAGTGATATCTTCATAGTGGACCATTATGAGTCTTTTGGATTAGTCATATAACTGATATTCATTGTTCTATAAGTAAGTGTTCATTATTTAAGACTCATTAATTAAGTTGTTTTTCAAATGACAAGGTAACGACTCTGTTACGAAATCGGATAGTCCTCCTGTTAGGCATCCAGGTACAATATTTAATTTCAAAATCATTGGATGAATTTTCAATTTTGTTTTTGAAAAGTATAAATACATTATCTTCCTCATTTAACAGATTGCTCATTCTCTTGCTTTCATTCTCCTATGGCTGGTGCGTATAGAGTTATGTGCTATAAATATTGTAAAGGAAAACGAGATGATGAAAGTTGAATTAATCAAACTTTGGTCTGTCCCTAACTTTAATGGATGAAAAACTTTTTTTTTCCTTAGATATGGTTTTGGTGGATGAAGAGATTTCACTGTTTAATACATTCGCCTACACTTATAGCCTATTAAAATTATTTTAATTTACCTTTTACTTATTTTTATTGAAAGGAGTAAAAAATCCATGCTTTTATCAGAAACACTTCTGTATCTAAGTTTGAAATTTATAGGGAAATTCAGGACTAGAATCAGGAGGAAATTTTAAGGACATTTAAAGGAATAAAAAATAGAGGAAAACATTTTAATATATTAATTAAATTAATAAAATAAAAAAATTAAACAATATAATTTTTTGATTTGGTAGCTAATTTTATGACTATAAATTTAGTCACTAAATCAGATACAATTAAAAAAGACAATTCTAATAATTAATTTAGTAATTAGTATAATTAGGTTAAATTAAAAAATAGATTAAACTTAATTCAATAGAAGTGGAAAGATAGTCTGAGAAAAATTAAATGGAAAAGAGGGATAACAAAGGCAAAGAAACAAAAGTCTAGCAAGATAGGAAATGGAGGAGAATTGAGAACTACTCTTAACTAACACAACAACCTAACCAACTTTCTGCAAAATAAGTATTTCAAATCATTTTCTGAATCTAATGTTTATAACTAACACTTTTACCTCAAATAGTCTCTTTGAAGACAGCTTTGGACATTTTCAAATGTTTAACACGTTTTTGGAAATTAATTATAAGTTTCACGTTTATAATATTTTTTAATTGCATTAAAATATACACCACTAAATAAGTTAATGGATATAAAATGATACGTAGTTTAGAGTAATCAGCATATAATGTTAAAATACTATGCACACATTTTTAACCATATTTTACTCCTATAACATTCAACAAAACTCACTATTTTTATCGATATCTTATTATTTTATTTAGTTTTTTGTTTTCCCTATTGTTTTCCTTTCCGTTAATTACAATCTAAACCATCAACATCCTTTAGATTACACTTTACCAATCATGCACTATTATTTAAAGTTCATTTTTATCTTTATTATTTAAATTTAGTGATACAAAAAATGTTGTTCTCTGCACTATCATTATAATTGTTTATTAATAAAAAAACACACTTCATATTTTTATATTAATTTTTAAATAAAATAATAATATTAATAGTTTTAGGGAAAAGGGTATTTTGGAGGAGAAAGAGAGAAAAGGGGGGCATATATGGTGAAGAGTGAGGAATAATAAAAGGGGTGTTGGAAAGCATAAAAAAAGTGGCTGGGAACCATGATTTGATTCTGTGTAAGATCCTAGCTTGTCTCATGATTTTCTTTTTTGTTAGTGGGGATGGGATGGCCACAGTGATGATAGTTGGATTCCCTTGTCATATTCATACCATTGGAGACATTGGTGCTGTTCTCCTTTTCAAAAGGGTCCCTCCAATGGTCCCTATTCAAATGCCATCCACCAAATATCACATTTATCACACACTTTCTTCTTCTCCTTCTTCTCAATTTCACAAAACCCTCTCAATACATCCACCCTTTCTGTGCTTCAATCAAACCAATACCATCCAAAACACAACGCTGCAAAACATTTATAACATCTTCTCTATTAATTCCTTTTTACTTTCAGAAGTCGTCACAAGTGAGAACGTCACACAATTTTACTATAAAGAGAAAATCAAATCATATTATATTGTCAAAACTTTTTAACTATGAATTCCTCTTAAATGAAATGTCCTCTTAAATGAAATGTCGATATCGGATACGCACATAAAAATTCGTATAATACTTGTAAGACACATATTTGTGAAGTGTCTAATTCAAAAAGTATTTATTGAATTTTTAATGATTCTAACTCAAAATTTTTAAAAAAAATGTATTAATTTTCTAAAAATAATATAACTTCTTAATATTAAAAGCGGGTAAAAATTATCCGTGCTGTTAAAAAACCAAAATTTACTAGTTTTGAGTTTCTGTATAATACTTTGTATAACGTGTCACGTCACGTATACTACGAAAAAGTTATCCTATACTTTGAATTTGGTTCATACTTAAAATACGTGCCGATACTGAACTCTTGTTTTATTATTGCAACAATTGTTTAAACTTTAAAACACGTGACTCTTTTGTTTAGAAACTTTATATATAGTAAAACTGTTTTTGTTTTGAAATTTTATTACAGTTTTTTTTAGCCTTGTCTAAATAACTAATTTTAAATTGTTTCTGCAGGAATCTAAATTTTAAGTGATCTGAAATCTGAGTCTCTGCTTCTTTCATATTCTGAGTTTTTTGGTTAAAAAGTTAAATAAACCTGATTATTTTAATAAAATATTAAAACAGGCAGTCTAGTTATAAAAAATACAAACCTTATTCTCTCACACACACACACACTCAAGTAGATTTTAATTTAATTTTTTAAAATAGATTTAATTGTGCTTTTAGTTTCCAAAAATAAAAAAATGTTTTAAAAATTTAAAAGATGCATTTATAGTTTTTTTTTAATAAAAGTGGTGAAAAAGTGTGTCGTAATAGTATTAGTCACTTGTCTACTTTTGAACGTCCCCACTATTTTCATTAAGGTAGTTTAATTAGAAGAAAAGATCGAATTTTTAAAAATTAAAATGATTCTTAAATTCAAGAAGAAAAAATTATCTTTTAATTTTAGAAATTAAGAACATAGTTAAGTCTTCAAGATAAATAAATACTCGCTTATTTTTGTTAACTTTTATAGATGGCTTTTGAAAGTAAAATCTCGCAATAAAAAAAAATGCTAAACCTTGGGAGACTAATTTCATGGTAGAGAATGACTATGAATTAAAATTTAAATATTTTAATTCCTAATTTGGTGGTCCAAATTTTTGGAAGGTCTGATACAAGCACTCGTATAATCTTATGATGTTACAAAATTGAAGCTTTATTCAATGTTTCAGTAGAAGAAAAAGAAAAGAAAAAAAAAAAAGAAATCTGAGAAACAGGATGAGTTATTTCATCTTAGAGGCAGAACTCAGAAACAGAAGAAACTTAATCTGTGAAACTGAGATCTGAAAATTCCATAACTCTTGCCTTGTTCTTGATAAGACAAAAATACATCACAATATCTACCCTTTAGCCGATCAAAACTTTTGTTTTTGTTTCAGATCAAGCTGTCTTAGTTAACTCTCGTGATCAAATTTATTAAATCCAGATCCTGGTCAATAATAGTATACTCGTATATATATATTATTTGTATTTACGTAGTATTATTTATTCATAGAGTCATCATAGAGTGGTAGCATCATGAATCAATCTCTTGTTCTAGAGTGCGAGAATCCCTGTTGAAAATATGTGTTCCCTTGTATAAGGTGAACTTGACATTTCCACAGACCTTGATGCTTCTGATCTACACCTCTCTTTGCGTTCATCCATCATTATTTGATTCGAACGACACTCTGGACTACAAAACGCTTTCTCTCCTCTGCATAACAAAACCACACCCAATTATTATCTGAAACACCAACCTTAAAGTAACCAAAGTTTTGTCCGGAACAAGTTAATACCTGTACATGTATATGTCCTTGCCGTGGAGCTTCTTTCCGCATAGGTTGCAAGAGCTGAGAAAATTCGATGTGGGATACGATGGTTCAGACTCGAATAAAGGTTGTGGTGCGGTTCTTCTGAACACACCAAGGTTGTTGGTGTTGGTGTTGGTGGTGTTAGAATAGTGATAGTCATGTCTCTGAATTTCACCTTCAGCGCCGTTGTAGTATACCTTAGTGAGCGTTTTGTTAGGTACATGGCGTGTGACATAGGTGTATTCCTCCACATCAAACTCGTCTTGGATTTTCAAATTGGAGGTGCAAACGGCGTGTTTGGGCAAAACCTCGTGTGTGAGGTCGTTGGATGACTTATCAAGAGCCACCACAATTCCAAGACCAACTCCGCCGAGGTGGTAGTTCTTCAAGCCTCTTGGAGACTGCATCATGATGCCTAATGGACCTCTTGGACTTGCGGTGGGGGCGGCGTCCGGAAGCGTGACCGGTCGGCCCCTTGAGACCAACAACTCCGACAACTTTCCGATCATGGGGCGGGGCCTCTTCCCCAACATGATGAGAAATTGATTTGGAAAGTGGGAGGGTTGGAATAGAGAGGAATTGAAAGGGGTGTGGGGGGTTGGTGTCTTTATAAGACCAAGTATAAAGTGATGTTAGGGTATGATTTTTAATTCATGGAGTGGTTGGGCCTAAGCCCCTGCTTTTGTTTGGAATTATGTGTGTGATGATTGCTATAGAAATACCCAACAATTCATTTTTTAATATTTCATGCTCTATTATTTTATTCAACAGGTCTCGTCATACTCTATTCATTTCATTTTATTTTATTCTACCTCCAACTCATTATTTCACCTTAATAATGTTTCTACTCTCTTCAAATTTTTCTCATTTTCAATTATTCAGATACACTACACGGAAAACTACTCATACAATACTTAATTCAATAATCATCTCAATTATCTTTATTATTACTTTCATACAAATTTTCTTATTACCTCCTAAGTACAACTTATTATTATTATTATATTATTATTATTATTATACTTACAAGTTATTTCAGGAGGAGATCATGGATAAGTTTGTTTGGGATGAAAGTAGATGTTTCTTAAAGATTATTTATTTATAACAGATTTTTACAGAATTAGAAATTGTTCTCTATTTTCTTAAACTTTTTCATTCAACTATTTATATTTTTTCAGTATTTTTGCTTCTATATTTTCTTAATTAAATAAGAAACTTAAATAACTCGTTAAAATAAACTAATTTTAATTTATTCTTAATTTCGGTTAATTTACAAAAAATTAAAATAATTTTTGTGAGTAATATATATAGAACAGTAAGATATAGTTTTTGTGTGATAAATAAATTAAAATGACTTTCTACATAAATTATAAAAACAATGTTGTCATGTTTATATTATTATAGGAAGACTAAACCAAATTGCTGAACACTACACAACAATTCCTTCTCAATTAAGAAAAAAATTCATTGATTAAACGATAAGAAAAATGAGTAATTTTGTTTTAATAAATGAAAATATATAATACCATTAAATAGTTTTGATATGATAACTAAATAGTAAATATATTATTTCAACAATTTTTTATCTTCACTTTACTGATGAAAATTGATATTACTATTTTGTATAATTTTTTCCTAGGACATTTTGGTCCGACCGAGGAAAAGTTTGAGTGTCGTTACCTCTCTCGTTGATAAGGATTGTATGATATTTTGACCGTTGGATTGAAGTAACATGTAAGGTGTTTTGGGACAGCTATCACTGTAACCTCATCACTGGGCCCACTGATTTTGAGATGTCGAAAGTGACCGGGTCGACCCCACTTTCAACACAAATGTACTTATTGCACTCAAATTACATATATACCCCCAAAATAATATGTCGTTTTCTTATCAATATTACCATCACTTTACACTGTGCAAACAATTGAAGCACGAAAATAAACATACCACACTTTCTCTTTAAATAGACACTCACTGTTCTGAAAGAGAAAAAAAACACTTATTGCTAATTTGTAACCAACTGTTTTTGTTTTTAGTGGTTGTTATTTTCTATAAGTGAACAAATTCTCATACTAATTATTTCATTTTGCAAACAAATAAATATAAAATAAACTTAAAACCGAAGATTTTTTTCCCCACTAAATTCATTTATAAAAATTACAAAAATAAAATCCTTTCAAATTTATTCATAAAAACAGTCCTATGTATAAGTATTTCTTAAAATAGTATTTAATAAATTTATTTAAATTTATTTATATAAAATAGTCATATAGTAAATACATTATATTTTTAAGAAATAATGTTCAAAAAATAATAAAATATAAATTATATTTTTATATTTAGTTTCAAATTTATTTTAAAATAGTTATTATTTATATAAAAGAAAGAATATAAATATTAAGTATTCTTTTTCTAATTTTTGAATTAAATAATTACTTTTTGTTTGTTATATATATATATATATATATATATATATACAATAATAATAATAAATATTCAATAAAATAATTACTTTAAAAATAACAATTTTAAACATGTGAATAAAATTATGTATACCATATTATATAAATTATCATTAAGTGTTACACAATACTACTATAAATATTCGATAACTAAATATTCTTCTCATAAAATAAGTATTAATTTTCATCCATTCTTACTTGCATCTTTTTTCTTTATCTTTATTTTCAAAGTCATTTAAGTCATCAAGCAACTCTTCAACTAAAGTTACTAATCTAATTTTTTTTTTATAACAAACAATTTAATTTAGTCCAATAATTATTTTTGCAAGAAATAATATTATTGTAATTTTTTTTATCTTAACTCAACATAAATCATGATACAACATCAACCTCAAATTTCATTTTAGTAAAGTCATAAAGAAGCTTAAAAAAAAACTCCAAAGAAATGTTAATATTATAATTTTGTGACTTTTTTTTATCTTTGTAATCCATTGGATGTATGACCTTATGTCAAAAAACACGAAAGGCGAAAGTAGTTAGAAAATCATTAGGACTATAAAAAAATTTAGCCTCCTTATTAAAGTAAAGAATTCCTTCTGAATAATATTTTAATGGAGTTTTGAGATGAATTTGCTTTGGTGTTATCATATATGCCATGCAAAATTATAGAAAACACAATGCAAATAATTTAATGGTTGTAGCAAATTATAATAAACATCTATCTATAAGAAAATTGGAAAATTTGAACCATCAATTTTGTGAAATATTATCCTCTAACTTTCATTTATACGACAAATTTTAATTCTATGGATTATTTTATATATTTTTGTAATATTATTCATAAGATTTTTCAGACTGATTATAGTCCTATAAATTGTACAATCATATTTAATAATATAAATACTTCATAGAACAACTTATATGTAGGAAAATTAACTTTTGGAGCATAAGGTTAAGGTGAATATGCTTTAATACGCAGACGACACTTTGTTTTTCCATAAAGCTAGTTATAAAAGTGTGTTTAACATTAGGGTAATGCTGAATTGTTTTGAGTTGGCGTCTCGTCTAAAGGTGAACTTTACAAAGAGTAAAATTGATCGAGTGGGGATGCCTGTACGAGGTGTCATAAGAAGTGTGCTTTTTGAGATGGTGTGGTCGACAAAATTAAGAGTAGACTAGGCAAGTGGAAGGGTAGATGTGTTTCAATGGCAGAGAGGATATGTTTGATAAAGTATATGTTGTCATTAGTTCCTCTGTTTTATTTGTCATTTTTTAAAATGCCTACTACTGTGATGAAGGAGATTGTGAGCTCACAAAATAATTTTCTTTAGGGGTGAGGGTCTGAAGGGAGGAAAATTACTTGGACTACTTGGAAAAAGGTTTACAAGCAGGTTGTCTTGATATTATCAGTATAAGACTTTTTAATTTGGCCTTACTGGGTAAGTGGGCGTCTGAGTTCGGACAAGGGTGAGTTGTGGTTGGAAATCATTGAATCCAAGTATGGAGATTGGAGAAAGTTGAGAGAGCAGAGGGACAACAACAATAAAGTCTCTCTTTGGTGAAAATATTTGAAAGAAATTTGAAAGTCTGAGGAGTGGGGAAGAAAGTTTGAAGACTGCTTTAATTGGGAGGTAGGAGATGGGAGAAATATTATTTTTTGAGTTGACAACTGGCTGGGTTTAGGTGCTTTGAAAGATAGGTTTTCTAGGCTCTACTCTTTGTCCGTTAATAAATAGGCGCATCTATTTGATTGTGGGGTTTGGGTTAATGAGGTCTAGGTGTGAAATTTCCCCTGGAGAAGGGGTCTTTTCGCCTGGGACGATCTCCAAGTCAGTCAGCTTCTTGATGTGATTCTTAGTTCATACCCTTCTGTGGAGTTCGAGGAAAAATGGGTTTGGAAGGATGTCGAGTCTGAAGTGTTCTCCGTCAAGTCTACTTACACTGTGCTAAAAGGGGAAACTGAAGGGGAAAACTCGCGGTTGTACAATTTCTTCTGGAAGACTAAAGTCTTGCCTTCTACTCAAGTCACTACTTTGAGGGTAGTTGAAAACAAGATTGCTTCTAAAGCCAATTTGGAGAGACGTGGTGTTGAGCTCATGAATAACCTTTGTTGTCTTTGTGGGACGTCTGTGGAGACAACAAGTCATATTTTCGTTGGTTGCAGAGTATCCTGGCTTGTTTGGAATCTGTGTTCCCCTTAGTTAGGAGTGAGCTCGGTAGACCATCTTGATCCTAGTTCGCATTTCATGCAGTTTAAGTTACTCGATGCGCCTAAGTCAGTTAATCTTATCTTGGGAAGTATTTGGGTTGTGATGATAAGTGAGATTTTGAGGCATAGAAACAACCATATCTTTAAAGGTGGAGTGGTTGATCATTTTGAAATTTTTTCTTTAACTAAATTAAAGATATGGACTTGGGTTTCTTCTAAAGTTCCTTCGGTATGCTTCTTCTTCTCTGATTGGTGCCTTGAATCCCTGGTATGTATGTTTTCTATTAAAATCTTGTGACTAGTTTAGGCCAGTTGGACAGTCTTCCTTGTGTTGTTGAGGGGTGCTCATGTTCGAGGGGGCTTTAAGTAGTTGGTGTTCAAATTTTACTATTTTGACAGCTTGGTTGGGGGTTGTTTATTTGGTAGGTAGGTGCTGACACTCTTTTGGGGTGTGCGGGTGAGTGGTAAACCTTTCACTATGCTATATATAAGGGTTGGTCCACCCCTAAAGTGGATCCTATTTATTTATTATTTTTTACTGAAATAAAAAAAAAAAAACCAACACGTAACCTACTAACCCACTTTTCATTATTTTTATTTTCAATTTTTAGACCTCATTTACAATTTCTTGCACACACATTTTAGTAACATAAATACTAAAATATGAAACTGAAGATAAAAAGCTAAAAAAAAAACAGGTTCCAAAGTACTTTAATAAAAAAATAGATGATTTTTTATAAAATTACAAAATATAAATTTGTTAACTAATCACCACAATATTTCAATTTTGAACCAACATACATGTGGAAGAAAATATAAAGATATAATGAGATGGTGATATAATTCTTATGTTTCATAATTTCCATCATGTGTCTCAAATTGTAGAAATCTAAACAATGTGACACCGTTAGATTTGAATGTTCTATTTTTTATTTTAGGATTTTGCCATGTCTAGGATTAGGTAGATGTCCTTGTTTTTACATTTTAGTGAATTTGTGATTTGTTATCTTTTTATATGAAGACTGATTCTCTTACTATATTATTTTCTCTTTATACTTCTCTATGCTAGTTAATTATTCATCTATATAATCTTAAATATTTAGGGAATTGTAAAGTCTAGGTATTAGACATGAAAAAAACTCAAAATTTGATTAAGTATTCCTTTAATCCCATCATAAAAACTATTCTTGTAATTGATTTTTTAATAGATATTATTACATTTTAGTTTAATTGAATTTGTATTTTTGTTCCCAATCAATTTTATCAAACTGGTAATTATAAAATAAACCTTTATGAATTAAATATGGATTAAATATATTTTTTCGTCATATTTTTAAACAAAATTAATTTTTATTTTTGTTAAAATTTTACATCTCATAATTATTTATATTAAAAAATTATTGGAATGAATTTTTATTTTTTTTATTAATGTAAGAAATAAATTTTCTAGTAATTCGTTTCTTATAATTTTCGTTTCTAATCTAAATTTTAGATCTGTTAGTAGCAAAAAATTTATTAAAATATTTTTTATTTGTATTTTTTTATTAACGTAAAAAAAATCCTATTTTTATTATAATTCATTTGTTACGTTAATTAAAAATACGGGGTAAAGACTTGTACCGACCAGGTCATCGGTTGTGATGACGTGTCTGACACGTGATCGTGTGGGGCGTGCTCAGCAGCACACGTGGACAAGTGAGAAACGAATAGTCCCGGAGTGAGCATAGTCGCCGACTCATGGAAGTGGCGAGCTGCAATGAGCATAGCCGGTTGTCGCCGGGTTTCTGTGACATCGACGTGTTAGACAATGGAAGATCGAGTGGTCAGACATCGCCAATGGGGGGACATCGCCGGATCTTCCAGGAAACCTAGTTAAAACTGTTGGAGGCTCAGAAGAGCAGTTTCCAGCGAGTAAGTCCAGTAAGATGGTTGTTGCACCAGCATGGGGAACAAAGGTCAAGTAAGCTGGGGGAAACACCTTGCTCATCGGCGACGGGACTCCCAGAGTGGACATTCGTTGGTGGCAAGGCTTCCCCAGCCAGAACGTGTACGGCGTAGCAATAAGGAGGGTGGCACTCACGACAAGCGATATCACAGAGATGATGCACTTTGTTGCATTCGGTACTCGCCTTGTCATATGGTGTTTCACAGCGTAGTACGTGCTAGATTACCCTTCGAGTAGGGGACTTAGTCGCGCCACTGGTTACTACACAGAAATAACGCTCAAGTTACCCCAACCCAGATGATGACACGTGTAGGGTTGGATGCTACCTGTTACTCCAACCCAGATGATAACACGTGTAGGGTTGGATGCAATAGAGAAATGACGCTCGAGTTATCCTAGCTCAGATGATGACATGTGTAGGGTTGGGTACTACCTGCAACCCCAGCCCAGATGGTGACACGTGCAGGGTTGGATGCGAGCCATGCGTCCAAAGCCAAAGCGTAACTACCTGGAGAGAGAAAAAACTTAACTATAAAGGTAAACTTAACAAAATTTGCAGAGGTACATTTTTCATTACGACTCATTGCTAGGGTTGTGTGCACTTTAGTACGGTTCTACAGAGTATATTTTTCTCTCAAGTTTTTGGGTGTTCTTGTGATTGACTTGAGCGTCAGAGCGTCACCGGCCGCAGAGGCGTCACCTTGTGTTTTCAGGTTCTCAGAGAGGCTATCTGTGGTGTGGACTTGAAGGACACGTGGTGTCAAGCCGGTGAGGAAGATCGTGACGAGGCAACGCTCTTGCACTAAGTCAACTGGCAAGATCAAGACTCATCCAATAATTTTGTCACTAAAAATATAAAATTTGATTTAAAATTTGGATTACAAATAAAAAACAAATTTATATTATAATATTAGAATAAATAATATTTAACGCATTAAATATTTATTATTTATTGACAGTAATATATTGTGTTTTCACGTTACTTTTGTAAAAAATACGTACAGATATTTTTCTTATAAATTGTGAGTACAACAATTACTTATTATTCTAAAATTTTAATTTACAAGGAATATCCAAACAATAAATATTATTAATAGTCCAATTAATGAACTCATACAATATAGTTAAGATGTATTTTATTGAACATCTCAACCGAGATATGTAGTTAACCTATTTACCTCAATTTTAGCACATGAAAGTTACCATGATTACTCGACTAAGTGGGATTAAAGGATTTAAACAACATCTAATAGTTAGTGTGATTGTACCCCGATAATTTTCTATATTCATTGAACATGGGAAACAATGTGTCTTAAAAAACATGGCTATTAGTTTGTCAAATTACATCCAAGGAGTGTCTTTTTTTAGTACAAGTTAATGATCATCACCATTCTATTTAATGCACATAATCTTGTTTTAGCTGCAAAAATGGTAAAGGAACCATAAGTGGTAGTTAGTTCAATGAAAATAAATGATTCAAGTCTCACCTAATTTATGTCTTTCATGCGTATAAACAATAGGAAAGTGCATTACTTAAAGTGTGCAATTTCCCACCCCACCTTACTCCATAAACACGTGTCCATTTCAATGCAAAAAATATAATAATCCTAGACTGTACTTTAATGCTATCATTATTGTTAAGGGTAAACACAATAAATTAATTGAACTAAGTTATTGTCAAATGAAATTGAATTCTAATTTTTTTAGTAAAAGTACACTCAACTGTATAGTTATTTGAATAAAATGAATTTAATTATTATTTAATTTAAATGAATTGAATTAAATTTATGAGGTGTTATTCAATCATTTCAAATATTTGAATGGTTTGAATTATTATTTATGAATATTTTATTATAAAGTATATTTTACAATTTTATAAGTAATAGATAATTTACTTCAAACAACACTATTTAGGAAAATTTTAATTTTTATAAATTAAATTAAAGATAACAAGTTAGTGTCATTTTTAATATAATTCAATTCAATATTAATTTAGTTCAATTCAAATTTTTAACTCATTATTGCTTCATTTAGAAGGTTTTTATCATCATCATTATCTCATCTTTTTCAAGTATACAAATATATATATATATATATTAAAAGATAAAAAATTCTTAAAATTTTATCTACTAATTCCTCAGTTCCTCAATTCAAAGATTCTTTCCAATGTAGTCCTCGTTGTCCCCATCGCATACAAAAAAAAAGGATAAGCTATTATTTTTAAAATTTTGAATACATTTTTATAATTGATAATCATTGAATAATATTCTCATATCTCTTAATTTATATCACAACACATGAATCATCACACTTCATCGAATTCAATGAATATAATCATAACATTTAATGTACTACACAACCAAGTGTTTACAATTATCACATGTTCAACATAACTCATACTAAAAATCCACAAACATCCACATATAGACACTTGACTTTACTTCCAGAAAATTAGTGTATTGAAATTAGACTCAAAGACATGCACTTGTTATATTATCATGTTCTCATCATGACACAGTCTCCCCTTCAGGAAATTCATTCTCATATGACACAGGTAAATTCATATGATCTGCTCTGATCAATTAACTTTCAAACCTCAAACTTAGTCATATGAACATTCTTCAACTCTCACCACCTGATACTCTTAATCTATATGATTCCAAGATACTAGTAAAGTCAAGATAGTCCTTTACACAAAGTCTCGCAAATCAATACACTCTCCTAACAATCTCAATATGATATTTTATTTCCTACAAAGACATTCATCAAAATCAACAAAAACCATTACATAATAACTAAACAAACAAAATTAGAAGAAGTTTTTTTTAGCTTGAGTGAAAATTAGGTCGAGACCAAAATCAATTCCAATACTATTTTTACTTAAGTTCTCTCACTTGAGTAAAAATAGACATGAGATTAATCCAATTTTTTACTCCATTTTCGCTTGAGCGAGAATCTTTTCGCTTGAGCAAAAATGGATCTGAAGGCAAGGTATTTTTCTTCTTGTTGACATAACTACATTAATATTTTCATTCAAATTCATTGCTCAAAATTGTATTCTTACAAAAATATATAAGATTCAACATAATACTAGCTTACTTAAAATTTGACTTGTATTCTCATTGAACTCCTGTGTCAACATATATATTTATATACATTCAGAATTTTTAAACAAGATTCACTCAAATCCCAATTCAAACAATCAATATTCATTCTTGTTTTCACTTCACACAATTCATAACATAATTAAGTCATATTCAAAAACTTCTTCAACACCAAAATCAACCTATAAATTACCAAATCATCAAAATCTATTATTTCTATACTTTCAAAATCAAATAAATCAATCAACTTTACTCAACAAGAAACTTTGAAGCTTGTGACCTTTAAGAAGTGAACTTTAAATCTAACTTAACCTTACAAAATTGGCTCATGAGGTGGAGTTTTCACCCACTTATATATACTATAAAATGTCATTATCTCTAGTTGATGCGGGCTTTCCAACACCCCTCTCACGTCGAGATCTGGCACCCAATAGTGGGTGGCCTGATAAGTACAACAAACTCTTACAAAAATAGACTCTAAATGACTCTGATATCATATTGAGAAATGGACTTTAAGTCTAACTCAATCTTACAAAATCAGCTCATAAGATGAGGTTTGCACCCACTTGTATACCATGAAATATCTTTATCTCTAGTCGATGTGGGATCTCCAACATGATCATGTCACCTTCACATCTAGATCCTCTAACCTAAAGTTCAATTGAAATGTAATTTCCCTTACCGGATTACAAGTAAGCACAAAAGACTCCAACTCCTAAAGAAAACAAAGATAATCTAACATGCACCACAGAATCTTAATCAATGATTCTAAGTTAACATAGACTCATCAAGAAGTTTTGGGTACCACATTCAAACACATCTACTCAGACAAACAATACAACTTAAAACTCGCAAAGAAGGGAGAAAAATGTGTTTACTCTAATCAATTTTTTTATTAGACATTTTTACTTTATTTATTGGCAGGAGTCCAAAGATAGTCTCCGATCATTAGTCTGATGAAGAATGAAGCTAGAAATTTATAGAGAAGACATAGAAGAAAAAAAGAAAAGTTTATAGAAAGATAGTAATTGTAGAAAAATCAAAATCAAATTTGAACTATTGATATTTCTATTTATATATATTTTTTACTTTAATAATAAAATATTCAAATATTATTTTAATTATACTACTTTTAATTTAAAACTATTTTCGAAATCCATATATATATATATATATATATATATCTATTTATAAACTCTAGACTAATTAGCTTGTGCTGCCAACTAGCCTAGTATTGCTTAAGATTTTAAAGTTAGGATTTTTTATTGTTTAAGATATTAATTTTAAAAAAAATGGGACAAACTTTTAATGCTCTTTTCATCATTTTTCTCTCCAAAGAGACTATTTTTGTTTGTCTTAGTTTATCTCAAATTTGTTATTATTGACTACACATTTTATCTATTTTATTGTGAAAAGTAGAATTTGGTGGATAAGGTGATCAAAACTAGTTTGTTATTAGTTTTGTTACTGTTTAATTGAGAGTAAAAAAAAGAATAGGTGTTAGTGATGTTTGGAACCCAATGGCCACATCAACACATTAAGCAAAATTACAACAAACACTTTGAACTAAAATAAAAATATAATGAATAACCCATCAGCATGTTAAGGGAATGATCAAACGAAAAAATATTAAACAAAAATAAAAATATATTAAGACTGAAAAGTACAACATTTTTAATAGATAGTCAATTAAAAAAACTTAAATTTCTTAAGAACTTCAAATTTATTTAAATTATTTTCAAGAGGGTCTTTTTTAAAAACAAATCTACACAAATAGTTAGTATTGTGAGCATTAATTGAAACAAATGGTTCCATCATCTTACTACTGCTAGACCACTTTGTAGGTTATGATTTAGTGATATAATTTAATGAGAATATGTTGATGGTGTAATATTCAATCATGATAGTCATGTTGATTTTACAATAACTGTTCTAGAAATTATACCTGCCATAGTTTTGAAATAGTTAAAAAAGTAAAAGAATTTACAATAATATATAAAAAATATTTTTTAATTCGTTAATTATATAAAATTGACTAAATTGGCAAAAACATAGATGAAGAATGAGTAGAAGTTGTAGTATAAAGTTGAGGATATGAAATTAATTAAAGCTTTGATGACTAAGAATAAATACATGTTGAGTTTTTTTTACGAAGAATAAAAAGAAGTGAAAAAGGGTAGTTTGGTAATTGAAGTGTAGGGAATATGAACCTGAGGTGGAAGCAATAAAGAGGGTGGCCCACATACAGAGAGGCAGATGAATAAAGGAGCTTTTCTTGACAAAAAAACAAAACAAGAAAAGGGAGCAATTAAAACGGAACGGAACGCGTTTGTCACAGACATTACAAAACTAATAATAGCAGGGGCCCATAACACGTGTCAGTAGATGCGTGTGCTTCTTCTACTGGCTGATCTACCAACGAAATAAAATGTGTTTTTGCGTCTAATTAACATTTTAAATATATTATTTCTTCTTTCTATAAATATTTGTATTATTTTCCACTCTAAAAAGTTTAAATATATTTTATAAATATTAATTATAATAATAAAAATTATTTTATGTATATAAATATTTTAATAAGTAAATTTCATTATTAAATGTATAATTAACCATGTATTGTGTTAAAACTATCATTTAAGTATATTTATATTTATCATTTTTAAAAATAAAAAAATATTTTTAAATTTTAAAAGAACTGAAAATATATTTAAATTTTAGTAAGATGAGAAGAATACAAAAATATAAATTAGTTTGATTAAAAAAATAAAATAAATTTACCTTTTTTAGTAACCGCGAACGATGAGAATTTGATGAAGATTAATCTTTATGGTTTTATTTTACATACTTAATATTTTTTTTTTTAAAAAGCACTAGCAACAAGTTTTTGGTTTCACTAAAATTCAATTTATTCTCATTAACACTTGAGAGTGAGAAAGAAAAAAAAAAAATAGAGAAAGAAAAGTTTTGTTGGTTAGATTTGAGTAAAAAATTCTAAATGATATGATTGATGCGATTGAAATGTAAAAAAAAATTATATTTTGTATTAATTAACCTAAATACCTATTATGAAATTGGGAATTTTTTTCAGTTAAAATAAGATAAATATTTAGATATCTATATTTATTGATATATTTTTTAATTTCGTTTCAAATAAAGAATAATGTCTATAATTAAAATATGTATATTTATGTAATTATTTTTGTTTGAAAATTGTAATTAAAGAATAAATATAACATTTAAATATTTTCAACCAAGTAAAGAGAACAATATTTATAATTATAATGCATACGATGTTGATAAAATATTAAAATTGGTAATATTTCATAAAATATATTACCATGTCACACGCTAAATTTTTTAACATTTCATTCATCATCAAATTAAGAATAGTATTATTATAATTACATGCGTAATAATTATAATGAAAGACATAATTTGTTCCGCTATGAAAGTAGTTAATTAAAAATTCAAATATAATCAATTAAAAACTTCATTGACTACATTTATATTTATAGTGTGCCCATTTTCAAGAAAAAAACAAACAACTCATATACATAATATCTTCGGCCTCATAAAAATTAAAAGTGTAAAACATGATTTATGACATTAGGGGAGTGCTTATCCCCTTCTCCTTCACTTTCTTTTCACCCAACTCCGTTTAAATACACTAAATCAAATAGTTACACGGAACATACTTTCTCAGCCCAATTCAATAATCCAACACCTCAAACAAACATATCAGAAATACGTATTCACACATAGTAGTTGAAAGAAATATAAGATCATTATAAAAATATTATTATTATTATTATTATTATTATTATTATTTATGTTTATGTTTATGTTTATGTTTATATCTTGCCTCTGACTACAAGACAATATATCAAAAAGAGGTTGTTTTACTTTACCTAATTTATTAGACTTTACCTGATTTATTTAGAGGTCAAACCTTTTTGTGTATAAAATCAGTTTAAATAAAAGATCATAGTTACAATAAATATGATAGATCAACATTTGTATACATAATATAATTTTTAAAATATTTTGTTAAAGCGTTTTTCACATAGATAAATACATACAAAACTTTATAATAATATAAAATTGTACGACATCTACGTCTTACTAAATAATGATATTTTTTTTTGGTTAAAATATTTTTTAATCTCTTAAATTTATGTCAAATTTTATTTTAGTTTCTCAAATTTAAAATTGGTTTTTTAGTCCTTCAGATTCAAAATAGAGTTAATTAACATATCTAATTAAAGATTAAAGGTGAAACTTTTGTTTCATTTGACTCCATTGTATAAAAAAATAAGGGAATAACTTTTAAAAACAATTTACGTATAATATTTATGTCAACCTTATGTATTCTTTGAATAAGTTTAACTGAACTAATAATATGTTTCTCTAATCATTTTTTAGATATTTTATCATAAATTTGTTCATGCTTTCAAACCTTTAAATCTATTGAAGCAAAAGAAAACATTGAATCCCCACATTAAATCTCAACCACTATACGTTAATCTAAAAATAAATGTTTAAATTAAAACTTTATTAATGACAATATAACAAAAAGGAATAAATGGGATAGAGATAATTAAGAATATTTTACACACCATTACTTTTAGTTTTATCTTACTTCTTCTAAAGTTAGTACTCCATAGAAATTTTTTTCTTCAATCACTAGTGTAAAAAAGACTTTTTATGACGGTTATACGAAACTTTTTATGATGGTTCTAATGGCGATATAGATTCAGGCGATATAAAAACTCTGCACTTTCTATGTCAGTTGAAAAAATGACATAGTAAGTTTACTTACCATGACTGTTATATAAACTGTCATAAAATGTCCAAAATATTTGTTATAGTAAGTTCAGACAGAACTTTCTATGACTGGTATTTTTAGAACAATCATAGAAAATATGACTTACTATGATAGTTCTTAACATAACCGTCATAGTAAGTAATTTTCTATGACAAATATTTCTACCACCCGTCATAGTAAATCAAATTTTTTATGTCGTATATTATAATAACTGTCATAATAATTTTTTTTTTTTTTAAAGATGTTTGCTCCAAAGATGATTCTAATTATCTCTACATTCAATCTCAGAATCAAATTAAATTTAATAAAATAAAACATAAAAATAATAATAACATTTTCCTAACCCAGAATCTACGTCACCAACCCCTCCAATACCATTACCTAGTTTTCTCTCTTTCTACTCCTAATTCATTTGTTTATTTAAAAAATAAGGAAAAAAGTAGAAAAAGAAAATTAGTGATTATTAATTAAGTTATCACATAATTACTCAAACATCATTCTAATTCAAACATAATTAGAACTGAAATACAAATCAAGCATCTATAATGTTAGTTATAATCCAAATCCAATTCAAATAAAATTAAAATTGATTTACATTTTAATATCTATAATTTTAATTTTATGGGTGGAATGTAGTGTTTCACCAACACCGCTTTTAATTCATTTATACTTTTTTATACTGGTAATTTTTTTTATAATTCAAACACATTAGTTATGATTATGATACAATTCCTATTCAAATACAAATTAAGATTGAATAATAAATTATAAAATATTCTCTATTCTTTTATATTAATTGTTTAAGGTTCTTTCACTGAAATTAAGAGAAATATATTTTTATGCGCTGCTTTCTTTATCTCTCCCTTTGTTATACCATTGCAAAGTTTCTCCAGCAAAAAATTATGGACATGAGAAAAAGATTATTATGCTAATTTGTCACAATCTCTTTCAAGATTGAAATTCCCGTTATGTGTTATAGGCATATACAGTTTGCTTGAATAGCACTGGACTTGCATGGTGATATCAACTAGAATAGCAGAACTTGAATATGAGTTAACATGTGGGTAAAATACATTATAATATGAAAATACATTAAATTTAATCTCAATAATAAAGGTGTTGAAAATAAAATTATAAAATAACATGTTAATATAATTTTAAAACTGATATATCACCCAGACAAAATATTACCACCACATTTGTCACCTTCTAATCAACCCATTCAATCTTCATCATCTCATTATAATTTCATTCAACATGTGCATCATTGGTGGGAAATAAACAAAATAACATCTAATATATAGTTCCTGCTGCATGAATAGATTAGTCATGAATTATTGAATTGTCTTTCAACTAATCAGATCCTTAAAAAATTAAATGTATAAATCTTCTATTTAATTTCCATCAGTTATGAATGCATAAATTATTACTATTACACCTTCCCCTTCTACATCTTCATAAAACATTTTTTTGACAAAACTAATTATAAAATTTACATTAGAGTTCAACAATTCAATTCATAAAACATTTTTTTGACAAAACTAATTATAAAATTTACATTAGAGTTCAACAATTCAAGAAAAAGGCTTAGAAAAATCAAACAATTTTACTGGTACTCAAAAGTGGAATATAAATATAACAAAGCAATGACATAGCAAATTGACTGTAAAACGAATTGCATTTTCAGTTAAAAATCTAAAAAGCAATATAATTACTGAGAGATTGTGTCTGAATATAAATTAACAAAAAAGAACAATTCTGTGTGAAAAGCTTAAAAGGTACTTGCTCCTTTGCCATAGCAAACTCCAATTACAATCCTTCACTTTGCCACTTCCACATAAGCCTGCACACAAATTTCAAACTTCCACATTTTTTATTTAAATAAAAATTAAAAGAATAAAGGAAAAGAAAGAGATGGTGAGAAAGGAGGTCTTCTTCTTCACGCAATCTCATGTGTCAACGGTGGTGTCACAGTAATAACAATTGAAGAATGAAGAAGAGAAGAAGAAAATAAGAAAATAAGGAAGTCACGATGAGTTACAAAGCCATTATCTCATATTTCTCTCTTCAACTTCGTGCTTCATTCCATTACCGTGCCAAACCTGCACATGCACCTTCACGATCGCCGTCATGCAATCGGTTAAAGGTGCCATCGGTAACCACGTTCTGGTAGAAAGATAGAAGAAAGCACCATGAGCATAAAATAAACCCTAAGCCCCAAAAATCTTAATCATTAAAGGAGAAAGAAAAGAAATAGAACTTACTTAAGAGTGACTTCGTTCTGTTAATAAAGGAACTTTGGGAGATAAGGAGTGAAAAACACAATCGAAGATAGGCAATATATAAGGAGCGCGAAATGCCTGTGGAAAGTGTGAGAGTGAACTGCTGGTGGGAGACTTGAAAGAAAGCGGGATTGTGAAAGAAAAAAGAAACTTATCATGTCAGGTCTAAGTTCAACCAACATAATAAGTACCTACTATGTCATTTAAAATACTAACTGACATAATATGTGTTTTCTATATCATTTATAATAAAAGCTGACATAGTAAATTTCATCTTATTTACAATTTTGCCACCGTCACATTTATTATGACATGTAGATTAGACCTGTCATAGTAAGCTGTCATTGATTCTTATTTTTGTACTAGTGAATCAATTAAACATCTATAACATATGTTTAAAAAAAACGAGTATTATTTTTTACTTAAATTCAGTCCTTCCAATACATTTTTAAGTATGTAAATTGTTCAATTTATTATACTTTTAAAAATGGATAAAGGATTTTTTTAGTATGTAAAATTTTGTTTGGATAGTATGTGTTTGGTGTTTAGTAAATTGTCACATATATTTATCAAATTAAAGAGAAAATTAATTTTGTAATTATCCAGTCACATATAAATAGTTTTCACTATAGTTTAATGAAAGATTATATATTGACATTAATTTTCATTTTTCAAACAATTACTAAAGACTAAATACATACTTAATCATTAACTATTTGTTTTACTTTAATAAACATAGTTGATTATTAATAAAGCCTAAACATATTTTCAATTACTTCAACAATTAATCAAGTTCAAACAAAATTAAAAAAATTTACTAGCTCAACAAAACAAATTCTTATTAAATAAATATCTTATTATTAATTGAAATTTATTAAAATTAACGAACACAGTCAACCTCATTAGAGGTTTATAACATTTTTTAAGTTTCTAAAATAATTAAAATTAATTTTTTTTATTAAATTTGAAATATTTGACAAGATTTAAGATTTTTTCTAAAAATAATTCACGATGTTTCAGTTAGGAATAATGTTCCGGTATCACTAATATAGTCTTATATCGTTTAAAACTCGAAGTCAATAGTAATTTAAATACATATTCTTTCCTTAATCCATTAAAATCCTTTTTAAGAACAAAATTAGAACTAAAAAATCCAGTAGACAATATCTTAGATGTGATGGTATCTCAATAAAACAATGTGTATTTTGCATGAAAAAAAATACTTTGAAGATTTTTTATATTCATAATTTTTTTATAAAGTTATTTGAAATTAAACTCGAATAAAAAATTAACTTTAAATTATACTTTCAAATAAAATTACATAATAAAATATTGATATAAATAAATTTAATTTTTCTAAAAAACAAATATAAATAAATTGCACTAGAAAATCTAAGGTTTAAAATATTAATCTTTTTAAAAATAACTTCAGATTTCAATAAAAACCTAAATAATTCTTTAACGGTTAATATTTTTCTCACCAATAAATTTATTTTATTAAAAAATTCAAATAATTATTTATAAATATTTACTAAAATATTTTTTAATATCTACTATTATTATCGAAAAATATCTATTACAATATTCATCATAAATTTTATCCGTAAATATTTATCAATACATTTTTTTTAAATGAAATTTTAATTCAAAGGATTAAATTCAATCACTTTAATATTATAATATTAACGGAAACACATGTGTAACAGTGTTATGTATCCGCTTTTATTATTATTTTTATTTTTATTTTTATTATAATATTATGTGTATTTGTATTTTTAAATATTAAATATTATTAAGAAAAAATAAGATAGAAACATTTTTTTTCATCACCTTTTCAACATACAATTTTAATAATTAAGTTACATTAAAAAAATATATTAAGCAAATTTAAATTTATAACATGATAAACATAATTATATTAAAGCTATTACGTTTCATTATCAAGTGTTGGAGATCCCACATCGACTAGAGATTAGAGCCTTTCATTGTATATAAGTGGGTGCAAACCTCAACCCTATGAGCTGGTTTTATGGGGTTGAGTTTCGTAATATCAAGATTTATAAATTACTAATTTTAATTTTTTACTAATATAAAACTAAAAAAATTATAATAATAAAAGAAGAATAAGATGAGAAACTCCATTAACAAACCAATGACATCAAGATAACAATTATAGTAAAAGAAATAAAAGTGAGAAACATTATCAATTAAACAATCAAAATTATACAACCAATATTAATTGATCATAGCGAAATAAACGATAATAAAATTAATTCATTAAAAAAACACCTTTAGAATGACAAAAATGAAAAAAAAAATTTATAGTTTACATTATTTTTTTAAATAAAAGAGTCATCTAAAAATAAAATTTTTTAATTTATTACTACTTTATTGTACTGTGTATTGACTATTGTAATTATTACTGTTTTACATAAACTATTCATCGTGGGTTATTTTCATCAAATATTGAAAGAAAAACTATTTACAATTATCAATATATTTATAAGTTTACAATTTTTTTATTTTAATTATATCCTTGTATCTTCAAATTGTAAACATTTTACACTTATCACACTGAAAAAAATAGATTAATTTTCAGTTTATATATTTAATTTTAATATTGAAAATAAAAGTATTTATTATATTTCTAATTCTACAAACTATCTTTCGAAAAGCATAATGAAAATAAACGAAAATAATATCTTAAAAATGATTGAATAGCATAGGTATGCAAATGAAAAAGAAAATATAGTTAGTGTGATTTTATAATTCTAAATAAAAAATAGCAATTTTTAATTAACTAGAAAATATAAACAGAATAATATATTATCGAGTAACTAAAAATAAAATAAAATAATTACTTTATTCATAGCACTGTGGCACAGAGTCCGAATTTGAGGACGAAGCTTAGAAGATAGTGACATGACGTTGATAATTAAATATCTCAATTTTAAACAATATTTTCGAAACCTAAAGTGAATACAAACCACTAACCATTGTCTACAAAACAATCACTAATCATATCTTTATTTTTTTATTGCAGATAGTCCACTATAAAAAACTATAAAAATTTATTTTAAATATTTGTATAATAATAAAATAATTCAAATTATATTGCCAAACACCGTGCTTAAATGCTACTAATGATTGTGATGCATCCATGAAAATAGTGGCAACGCATTCAATGAGATTAATGTCAAATCACTTTCTCTATTGCCCTTTATTCCATTCCTTTCTCATTTCATAATTATACCCAAAAGCTCACCATGTATATATCTTATTGAATCAAAACAAAATTTAAGTAACTTGTAAATCTTTTGATAAAGAGCTAAACTGTCATGTTGTACTATAATTAAAAAAAAATATTGTAAGAATCTATTATATTTATATTGTAATTGTGAATTGTTGTCCTAATTTTAACAATGGTTTGTTTTTTTAGGTTTAATTCAATTTTAAGTGCATCATAAATTTAGATAATTTGAATTAAGTTTTTATAAAAAAAAAAAAAATTTATTTGTTAAAAATAATTTAGTTTTATATAAGTAACTTGATGTTTGATTTTTGTTGTTAATAGGATGATTAATTATTATTATTATTAAGAAATAATTTTTAAGCTTAAGTAAACCTTATGTTCTTATATCTAGTTCAGGTGGACTTTTAAGTTTAAATCAACCTTATAAAACCAATTTATAATATAAAGTTTGTATTTACTTGTATATTTTAAAATATCGTTATCTCTAAGAGATCTTCAACAACTATTGCTTTTATCTTCTTATTCAATTCATTCATTCCCTCTCTAATATATTCCAACTCATCAGTCAACTCATTCTTAAAAAACAGAAACAAGTTGATTAATGAGTTAGAGAAGATTAAAAAAGAAAATAAGTGAATTTATCGATGAATTAAATATAAGAATACAAAAGTAACGCTCATTTTAAATTAGTATTTTAAACACTCAATTGAATAATTTAATAGAAATTCAATTAAAAATATCTAAAATTTATGAAGTATTTAAAATTTAATTAAGTATTTTTTTAAGACACAAGTTTGAAATAATGGTGTGATAGTAGAAAGAATATTTTAGTTAGTCACTCTCATTTTTCGTTGCTTTGTGCATGAAGTGAAGAAAAAGAGTCGTGAAAATGGAAATAGCAAATCACGGAGTATAGTGGTGGTAATTATAAGCTTCAACCTTTTAGGTCAAATAAAATCACCTTCAACGTAACTATGTACTCTCCTTCTTTCCTCTGCCTTTCACTTTTTTCTCTCCAAATTCTCCCCCTTTTTTGGTTTTTAATTATTTCTTATAAAGAGAAAAAAACATAATATCAATTTGGAGTTGAAAAAACCTTGGGTGAGTTCTTTCCTTTTTTCACTCTCCATCTAGATTCTACATTCATCTTGATGAAAAAAAAAAAAGAAATTGGAAGAGACTTTGAGCTTCAATTGATGAATTTTAGGTTTTAGATGGTTAGATTCTTAGAAATCCTAAGTTGTAATTATTCCTTAACACTCTCCTCTCATCACCTCTCTCAAAAAGTCAAAGTTCATTAGGTTTTTATAAGAAACCGAAATAAGGAAAACTAGATTTCTTGTTTTGGTTTTAATATTTTTTGTTTAAAGGTTTTTATGGTTTTGATTTTGATAAATTTTGAGTTTCATGTGAAATGTGAAACAAATTTTGGAAAATTCATTTAGAAGGGAAATTTGGAAGGTTGGATTCCTTTTGGAAAGCTCTCTTGTTAGGTATTACTATGAAACTTAACATCTCAACTAGGCTGATACCTAAACATGAAAAAATATTCTTAAAAGAAAAAAAAGAAATACAAAAAAATATGGGATACTAAACCAAAACTAATATATTAACAAAAATGGTACATAGATAATCTATACCTATTAATAAATAACTCTAAGAAAAGACTAGATAAAAACTTATTATACCAATGAAAATACTCTCTATGAATAAAGCCTAAGTTATCAAGCTTATCAGCACATGCATTCCTTTAACGGAAAATGTGAGTGAATTTGAATTGAATGAGAATTATTAATTTATGTGTTGAACTATGATGTGTGAAGTTTGTTAAAAATGTGAAATTTATATTTGTAGTTGTTCTGAAATGTTCAATTGATGTTGTGTGTTATTTTGTAAAGCTTTGTGTACGAATATCGAATGACATTTGGCATATTAACTATTTGGTTCAAACAACACTGAACTCTCGTAAAGAATGACTCAACTTCTTGGCATGATGAGAGGGAATCCACAATAAAGAGTAATCATAATCCAAGTAATTAATCATAAGTAAGGTAAAGAAAATATTAGACCTTCATGGCCTGTGATAATCCTTTTGACGGAAAAAGACTTATAGAAAAACTATAAATAAGTGAGGACCCAAAAGATAGAAGGTAATGATTTTCTAACTATAATACATGTATTCATATTCACCGTTAACTTAAGCATCAAAGTATTTTTTGCATTTATCCTAGTAAGATCTAGAGACTCAAAATAATAAAAAAAAAAGATATTGACAGAGGAAATCCAATTCTACGAAAACTTTAAAATGCAAATTTTCTAAGTAAACCACTTAAAGGATCTAAAGTGCCAACAATTTTGTAACATTTGGAAATATATTTTTCACGAGAATTTCACTCCGGTTCATTCAGATTTCGCTAAATAAAAGTACTTTAAATATAAATGAAAAACATTGTGAAAACCCACTAAAAAATTAGGTGGGAAAAATTCCAATATTGATTAACTAAAAAACTCACTAAAAAATAAATAAACAATAGTAAACTATATATTTATGTAAAATTAATTTAATATTTAAAAAATTATAAATCCTTACATGTTTGAAATATTATATACCCGATTATAGTATGATATTATTGATTATGCGTTTATATTGTGTGTTACATACTATTATAATTATTATAAATTATATTTACGTATGCATTTCATATATATAAATAATAATATTATTCTGATAATAAATATAATTATTTTTTAATAGTTATGCTATTATGAAGAAGTAATATTCATTTTATCATTAACTACTAGTAAACATGTAACTGGTCTTATGTTATTGAATATTAATAGTTCAATTTAATATAAAATTTTTCTCATAACTATTACCTTTTATATTTATTTTACATTCCTTTTCTCTAATTAGTCCAACCTAAATGATTTAGCATGATTGTTAAATGCAATGAAATATAAAGAGTACATACTCAAAGTGCTTTGAAAGGTATAGAAAATTAAAATAAGAGCAACAAATTTTTCCTCCACAAATGTTCTAAGAACTCCCTAATCTCTTTCATATGTCAGCATCCATTTTATGAGTGTTTGAAAGAGGCAAGAAATGGGGATGATCATAGCCAAATAAATTATCTGGGAATCCAACTTGATAGGAACTATATTGCTTTTATACATTTGATTCAATTGTATTTTAGTTCATATGGGCTTTCTTAAGCAAGTGCTGCTTTCATTCAGAGCATTGACATCATAATTTATCATTTGCATTTCTTTTTGGCACTAAAGTTTCTGCAAATGGTGAATTTTAAAACCAAACAAATCTAATCAGATCCATAACAATAGGAACATACATACATCCTTTTCTTTTATATCATCCTACTTTACTATTTTATTAATGTTTAAGAATACTTCAAATATATTAAAGTAACAAATCACAGTACAAGACAAAGAAAAAAACGTATGCTAGACATAATTGTAAAATCTGACATATCAATCAGATTGACATATTAAACTTCGATAATCATATATCATTACATTACATGAAGATAATATAAATAAATAAATAAATATAGTTAGAAATTTTATTTTATTATGTTTATTATATATATATATATATAAATAAATACTTTCAAATATATAAATTAAATTATAATAAATAAATATTTTGAATATATATATTGTGTTTTAGATTTATGCTAAATAACCACTTTATTCTTTATTTACATCTCCTTATTCCATTTTTTCCTTTACTTTTTTATTTATTTCAAAATCAATCAGTTATACAATTTCTATCTGGTTTTATTTTTCTTTATTTCTTTATTTGTCTATTATTTGCTTTACAAATTCACATCTCTCTTTTGAGAGTTTGTGAAATTATTATCTGTATATGTAACACCCCATAATTTACTTATAACTATTACAATAAAAGTTCTACAAGTTTCTATACAAATTTGGAGTTTTTCAAAACATTCCCAATACATGATTAGGATTTATAGAAATACAAATATTTACATATTCATAGCTCAAAATAAAACTCTGAGACCTTTAAGACTCTCCTGCACCTGTATGGTTATCTGCTCGTGTACATAGTACAGTCGTCGCATTTCAAACACAACATGAAAAGCAAGGGTAAGCTAGTGAAAATAAAATTTTATAATATACGAAATTAAATTGAAAGAGAAAATTAAATTACATGGCCAATTTCTCAATTATTCAATCTT
>Ga0123342_1002544_pt1 | contig 30203 bp, 20 predicted proteins | sample Turbeawhitnodule_FD_89960 | JGI IMG/M metagenome (GOLD analysis project Ga0123342, IMG submission 89960) | Root nodule microbial communities of legume samples collected from Mexico - Turtle bean Mexico white nodule | ecosystem: Host-associated > Plants > Roots > Nodule | place: Mexico: Nepantla... | reverse complement strand
CTCTCCATACTTAGCCTTCACCTTCAAGGAATCCACAAGCTCTACGTGAGCTCCTTGTCCATTTCAATCCATGAAGCTTCCGCATCTCTCCACCAAGAAAATCCAATCGGAATGAAGGCACAATTCCATCAGGCCCAATGTCAAACCGAATTTGCCCAGGCCGATGTCGAGTTGACTCGGTCCGGGCCGATGTCGAGTTGACTCGGTCCGGGCCGATGTCGAGTCGAGTCTATATCGGTCGATGTCGAGCCGAGTATGTCCCGGTCGATGTCGAGTCGAGTCCGCCCAACTCGATCTTGAACTGAGTCAGCCCATACCGATGTTGAGTTGAGTCGGCTTGGGCCCATGTTGAGTCGAGTCGGTCTGGGCCCATGTCATGCTGAGTCGGCCCGAGCCCATGTCAAGATGAGTCGACTCCATGTCGAGCCGAGTCGGTTCGGGCCCATGTTGAGCGTTGTTGAGCCGAGTCAGTTCTGCCTAATGTCGAGCCAAGTCTTCTAGGCAAAAGTCGAGCCAAGAAAGCCCGGGCTTGTGTCGAGTTGAGTCTGCCCAAGCCGAGTCGGTTGGGGTCGATGTCGAGCCGAGTCGGCCCGAGTCGATGATTACTAAAGTCGGCTCTGACCAATGTTTAACCAAGAGAGTCTACGCATACGTTGAGCTGAGTCGATCTGGGGCGAAGTTGAACCAAGTCGGTATGGGTCGAAGTCTAGCTGAGTCGGCCCGGGTCTTTGTCGAGTCGAGTCGTCCCACGCCCATGTCTACCCGAGTTGGTTCTGGCTGATGTCGAGTCGAGTCGGTCCTGGCCGATGTTGAGTTGAGTCGGCCCGGATCGATGTCGAGAATAGTCGTGTCAGGTCGATGTCGAGTCGAGTTGGCCCAGGTCCATGTAGAGTTGAGTCGTTCTTGGTCCATGTAGAGCCGAGTCAATCTGGGGCCATGTCAATTTGAGTCGGGTCGAGCCCATGTCGAGTCGAGTTGGCCCAGGTCCAAGTCTAGTTGAGTCGGCCCAGATCCAGGTCTAGCCGAGTGAGCCTAGGTATAGGTCTAGCCGATTCAGTCCAGGTCTAGGTCGGGTCGGTTTAGGCCCAAGTCGAGTTAGGTTAGCCCTTGTCCAAATTAAAATGGATTTAATCTAATTTACAAAATACATTTAATCTAATTACAAAGTGGATTTAATTTAATTTACAAAGTGGATTTAATCTAGATTTAATCCACTTTAAATAGATTTGAAAAAATCTAAATAAATTTGATCTAGTTCAAATGGATATGGATTTTAAATCCAATCCATTTGTTTAGATTTGGATTGGATTTAAATTGAATTTTAAAGAATCGAAACCATGACCACCCTAATTAAAGGTTGTCCTTAAGGCTTCCAACAAAGATGTCTTTGAAATATTCATGTTTATGTCACTGGAAAATAACAGGTTTTAAATTCAATTCAAATGCAGTTAGATAATGCTCCTTTGAATGATATGTATTCTCTTCTCTCTAAGGAGAGGAAAACCATGGATGAGCTTAATTTTTTTTGGATTGAGAAACCATGTTCTGAAAATAAAAGGCTAAAAAGGCTTGGTTTTGAGATGGGTATAGAAATAATGGCCTTTTCCATTTTTTGGTTTAAAAAAGGAACAATGTTATTGCCATTTTGAAGTTGGTGTGCTAATTGAAGATCACATTCTTTTTCTTTTTACAAAGATTTATATACCGAAAATATGAATAATATATCTTATTTTCATCACAAAAATTCCTTGATAATGTTGAGATAAAGCATGCATTTTTTTTTATCTTAATATGGATTGGGTTTGGTGGCTCCTTCTATCACACTTTCTAGGATATTATTGGTGAGGGTGTGTGCAAAGTTGTCAAACAGTTCTTTTTGAGAATTGACTCTTACATGGGATAAACTCTAATTTGGTGTTTGTCATTACCAAATTTCTTGGTGTTGGGTCTATATTTGATTTTAGATCCATTGTTGTGGGTAATTACAAGTTTAAAATTATTTCTAAGATTTTTGTTAATAAACTTATCATTGCTAGTATTCATCTTTCATAACCAAAATGGCTTTATTAGAGCTGGAAGTATCAGGGAATGCATTTGTATTACTTTTGAAGCCATAAATTTGTTTCCCAAAAAAGGTTAAAGGAGGTAATACGACCTTTAGAATTGACATTGGAAAATATTTTTACACCCTCAATTGGAATTTTCTTCTACAAGTTTTGCACAAATGCAAGTTTCACTCTTCTTTCAAGTGTAGCCTTATTTTGAAATTTTCTTCTCTATTTAGAGTGAATGAGAACCTTATAGTAGGGGTGTTTGGAAAGGTGATCCTCTTTCACCTTTGCTTTTTTGCTTTGTTGAAGAGGTTCTCAACAAGGCATTTCTCAGCTTATCAGCTCTTTGAAAATTCTCCCTTTGGCAGGACCTAAAGGTTACACTTTCGCTTCTCATGTTTTGTATGTTGATGACATCTTTGTGTTTTGCAGGGCCAATATTAGGAGTCTTTGTACACACACACACTCTTTAGAAACCGTTTTGAAGTTTTTATACAAGAAAATTTGTGAAAGTGGTCTAAGAAAGACTTGGTACTTAAGCATGTCCAATTGTGATCATCTCTCTTTTCTAGGAGTTTACTTATTGAACTTTAAACACATTTTCTTTAAAAAAAAAATTAAACCAAAACCTTTTGTGAATTCAACACCCTAAGACTTCTTTTAGTCTCTGTTTCTATAAGTGTCTAAGCATGTTGTGGTGTGTCTCGTCTAGTGAATGACTAGAGCAAAGCCAAGTGATTTATATTCTTTTGATTTAGAGATTGATCATACATACCATAGGTTTTTCAAGCAATCAAAAATTCAAAAAATTGCATAATTCTTTTATTGATAGACTATTTATTGATAGACCATTTGTTAGAGCTTCTAATTGTTTTACTTCATCTATCCTTTTTATTCTAATTCTAATATTGATACCATGGTTGGGAGAACTTTAAGAGAGCTAGTTGCACCTAATGTTATTATTCAACTTTATGCATTCAATACCCTGATGTAGATGTGCCATGTGATTTGAAATAGGGTTTGTAATCCAAGTTTCATGGTCTTGTAAGTGAGGATCCACACAAACATCTCAAAGAATTTCACACTGTTTACATTATCATGAGACCGTCTAGGCTACTCGAGGACATATCAAGCTCAAGGAATTTCCATTCTCATTGCAAGATGGAGCAAAGGACTAGATATACTACCTTTAACCAAGATTAATCACCAACTGGAGGATTTGAAGAGAATATTTCTGGAAAAATATTACCCAACATCCAAAGTCAATTCGATTAGGAAGGAGATATATGGATAGAGAAAGTTTGTATGAGTATTAGGATCGATTTAAAAGATTATGTGCAAGTTGTCCACATCACCAAATTCATGAGCAACTCAATATTTTTATTAAGGCCTTTTATCTATAGACAAGCAGATGATAAACGTTGTTAGTGGAAGAGATTTGGTGGATAAGACTCCAATACCAGCAAGGCAGTTAATTGAGAACATGCCCTCGAATAATAAGCAATTTAACATCAAAGGCAATTCAATGATCTTGACGAGTGGAGTCCATGAGATGGGGATATCATATGTTGCTTATCATGCAAAGATAGAGAATAAGTTAGAATATATAGCGTTTATGTTAAAACAACTAGCAATGTCTTAGAAAATTGCTAAATTGTGTGGGATTTGTACTTCTCCTGATCATCCCATTGATTCTTGTTGCACACTACATGTATATGAAGGAAAAGGTATTGAATTCCCTCGAGCTTACGCTACTAACATCTATGGTAATGACAAGTCATCTATTGATTTAACTTTTAATGGATCCTCTCAAAAGCACTACAATCATGATCTTTTCTCTAACAAATACAACCTTGATTGGAGAAACCATAAATCTGATATGGAGAAATTCATCACAACACACTCATATTCCTTATCAATCTCATCTTGCTAGAACTAACATACCCCACCAACCTCCACATGCAAAACAACTACAACAATAGACATCATTTCTCGTTATTATACCTTCTAAGAGTGGAATTTCTGATGCAATCCCGCTTTCCATCCTCAAATGTAGATCTTCTTCTTCACTATTTTTATTTGAATTTCTTCTACAGATGATGAATGATATATCCTTTTGATTGAATATTCAACAAAAATTTCCCTAGACACAAAAATTTCTCTTGATTGAATATTCAACAAAATATATCCTTTTATCCCCTTTTTAAAACCAATAAAAACACATTTTGATGCCCTTGGATCAAATTTTCTTCTATTTGTTGACAAAGTGCTAGCATAACTTAAAGAACCAAACACCTTTAATCCATTAAAATTTGCTTCAGTTTTGTAAAGCATTTCATGAGGAGAAAAGTAATTTAAAACAGGTGTGGGAAGCATGTTTATAATATGCGCAACATGTATCACAGAATATGACCAATAAATTTTTGGTAAATGAGATTGTATCATGAGAGTATTGCTACATTTAATAAATGACCAACGTTTCCTTTCAACTATATTACTTTGTTCTGAAGTATTGACACATGATGTTTGAGGTACTATTTCTTTATTGACAAAGAAAATAGTCATAAAAAATTCAATCTCATTATCACTTCTTATTATCTTTATTGTTGTCTCAAATTGTGTTTGAACAAAAACAACAAAATTTTCCAAAACCTTGACAATAGATTTTTGTTTTAAAGGAAAAATCCATGTGTACCTCGAATACTCATCAACTATGGTCAAGAAATATTTATGACAATGAATTGATGGTAATGAGGATGGTCCCCAAATATCTACATGAATCAAATCAAAACATTCTTTTGATTTAGATGTACTAATAGGAAACGAAAGCCTTTTTTGCTTTGCAAAATAACAAAAATCACAAACAAAAGATTTTTTATATTTAACAAAAGGAAATTTATTCTTGATAACATCAATACATTTATTTGAAATATGACCTAATCGAAAATGCCAAAGGGTTTATAGATCACTAGCACTGACATTAACAGTATTGATGGTGTGTGTAGATTTGATGGGTTTGATTTGAAGTTTCTAGTAAGATGGGATCCTGAGTATATAAAGTTTATCTTGCATCTTAGAAGATTCAATCATTTCAAGGTTTTTGTCTTGAATGTGACAACCATTAGAGTCAAAGGTAAGAACACAAGATAATTTATCAATCAATTTTGCTATTGAAAGAATATTAAAAGTGAAGTAAGGAATATACAACACATCATCTATGACATGATTTTGATTGAGAAAAACACTACCAGAATAATTGGCAATGACTTGATTTCCATTTGCTAATTTGACAGAAATAGGATTAATTTGATGATATGGAGTGAAATAAGTTAAGGCTAAACAAATGTGATTAGTAGCACCACTATCAATAATCCAAGAACTGAAGGAAGAAATAAAGTCATTACCAGTTTGTGTTGTCATGTTGGAAGGAATAACAGAGACTTGACTATAAACATTGTCACTGGATTTGGCCTGTTGTAAAAGAGCTAACAATGTTTGATACTACTAAGGAGTAAAACCAATTTGTTGAGACTCCACCTCTCTGACTTCGAACCTTCATGATTCTGCTCATTATTATTAAAATTTGTATTCTGAAAAACTGCATTAGTATGACTCTGATCATGGTTCTGATTTTTAAACTTGAAATGAGGTGGAAAACCATGCTTTTTATAGGATGTATCAATGGTATGTTTTGTCTTTCCACAATGACTACAAATTTTGGAAGCATATCCTCTTCCATATCTTCCTCTCCCGTATCCACTACCTCTGCCATAGATGGTAGCATTGTTTTTATAACCTCCTTTGCTAGTAGCAATCATTGTCTTGGATTGATCACCAAAATTTTGCCTCTCTTGTTGTGTAACGAGAGTGAAATGATGGATTATTTGATGAACTAACATGGTAAGGTAAACAAATATCTTGTAAGGGATCAAAAACTTCACCCATGGATAAATGTAGCAACCAGAGCTCTGATACCATATTATAAAATAGAACATAGATGAACAAAAGAGTAAAAAGAAAGGCAAAGGATATGATAATGAATATTTATAATATTATTACATTGAGATCAAGACAAATAGTTTGAATATATACGAGCAGTACACTCATTCTAGGTCTAGCTAAAGAGAGAAAGAATAAATCAATAAATACTACAATCATAACAGACAAAGACAAAATAAAGGTTATTCAACTCTATAAAGGAAAACAACTAAGAATTAGAAAGACACAATTAAAATTAGGATCCTTTTATAACTCTGGTATCTATATCCTTTAATAAAATTTGTAAGACTAAAACTTTGTTTGATCATTTGGTAAGACATTGCTTTTGTGAATATTTATGAAAAGATTTAATACATAGTTCAACTCTCTATTCTTAAATATTCAACTTGTTTTCTCATAACTTAACAACTTAAAAGAGAACTTTGAAAATCTTAATTCAAAATTTGAAAAGTAGGAAAGGAAAAAAAAAATCTTGCTTTAATAACCAAAACTTTAGAGAGATAAAATATCATATGGAGATGACCATTCTCAAGTATTAGAAACCAAATATTGAAAAATGACACTTAAAAAAAAGTCATATCTTCCACTATTGACGGAGATAACATATTAAATATTTTATTAAGATAATATCTAAATTCTTCAAACGAAAAAGAATTAGACTATCAAAAAGATAAACACATCATTTATTTATAATAAAAGAGGAGTATGTGACCCAAAATCTAATAAAAAAATTCAAGTTTATATAGGTATCTAAATGAAAATTTATTTCTCTAGCAAATACGTAGAGAGAAATCCCATCATTCATTTAAAACATATTACAAAAACTTGCAAAGAAAAAGTTAATAAGAGAATTTTCCAACATTTATTGGAAAACAAATCTTCTTCAGACCTTTCAAAAATGGAAAAAATAAAAAAGTCTTTTAAATATGATATTAAGGTTTTCACTTTTAGATTGTTGTAAATAAGGGTGATAGAGGATTGGATTTAAAATTCATACCCATTTTAACTAGATTAAATTTAAATGAATCTTTTTTAAATCCATTTAAAGTGGATTAAATCTAGATTCAATCCATTTTTTTAATTATATTAAATTCACTTTGTCAATTACATTAAATCCATTTTGATATGGACACAGACTAACTTGACTCGAACTGGGCCTAAGTCGACTCAACCTGAACGCGAATCAACTCAGTTTAACATCGGCCCGAGCCTGGACGACTCAACATCAGCCTGGACCCAGACGACTTGACATTGGCTCGGGCCTGGAAGACTCGACAATGGCCTGGGCCCGCTCGACTTGACATCGGCCCGGGCACACTCAACTCGACATTAGCCAAGGTCCAATCGACTCGACATCGACCCCGACCCGCTCCACTCGACATCGACTTGAGCCCGGACGACTCGACATCGGCCTGAACCCAGACAACTCAACATGGGTCCGGGCCCGGACGATTCGACATCGATCCGAGCCCAAACGACTCCACATCGGTCCGGACCCGGACGACTCCACATTGGCTCGGGCCCACTCGGCTTGACATCGATCCGGGCCCGCTTGGCTCGACATTAGCCAGGGTCCAATCGACTCAAAATCGGCCCGGACGACTCGACAATGGCCCGGGCCTGGATGAATCGACATTGGCTCGGGCCCGCACGGCTTGACATCGGTCAGGGCCCGCTCAGTTCGACATTAGCTAGGGCCCAATCAACTCGCCATCGACCCGGGCTCGACATCGGTCCGAGCCCAATCGACTCGACATCGGCCCGAGCCCAGATGACTCAACCTCAGCTCAGGCCCGCTCGACTCAACATAGACACAAGCCCGCTCCAATCAACATCGGCCCGGGCCCGTTCGGCTCAACATTGGCCTGAGCTCGGGAGAGTCGACATTGGCTTGGGCCGGCTCGACTCGACATTGGCCCGGGCCCAATCGACTCGACATCGGCCTAGGCTCGAGAGACTCGACATCAATTCAGGCCCGTTCGGCTTTGACATCGGTCAGGGCCCAATCGACTTGACATCGACTCGAGCCCGCTCCACTCGACATCGACCCGGACCCGGGAAACTTGACATTGACCTAGGCTCGTTCGGCTTGACATCAGCCTGCGCTTGCTCAGCTCGACATTGGCCTGGGCCCGTTCAGCTCAACATTGACTCGGGCCCGTTCGGCGCAACATTGGCCCGGGCCCGTTCGGCTTGACATCGGCCCGAGCTTGCTCAACTCAACATTGGCCTGACCCGTTCGGGTTGACATCGGCGTGGGCCCAACAACTCGACATTAGCCTGGGCTTGCTTGGTTCGATATTGGCCCGAGCCAGCTCAGCTTGACATCGGCCCGGACCAGCTCGGCTCGACATCGACTCGGGAATGCTCGGCTCGACAACGGCACGGGCACGCTTGGCTCGAAATCGGCCCGGCCCGCTCGACTCGATATGGGTCCGGGATTGCTCGGTTAGACATCGACTCAGGCCCCCTCGACTTGACATCGGTTGGATTGTCTTGATTTAACTTGGATCAGGCCAAGTCAAAATCCATCCCAAAATACAATTTGGATAATCCAAAAATGTATCCAATTTATATTTAATCCATATCCAATTAAATGGATTGGATTTGAAATCAAAAATATGGATTTGAATTTTAAATAAATTCATTTAAATAGATTAAAACTAATATGAATATAGATAACTATAGATTGAATTTTGTAATTTGGATTTTTTTTCCAAATTTAGTTGTGACTATTACAAATATATCTAGTTTGAACAACAAAAGAATTAGCAAATTGTTATAAGAGATAACTATATAAAATTTACATGAGTATTCTTTTTAAACCTTAAAAAGAGTGTTTCAAAGTGTTTCGGAATAAAGGATTTCAAATCTTAAACAGTGATTATGAAATAGAGTTTGAAAATTAAAAATTCATATCTATGAGAAAAATAGTTATTTTCTACGTACCCATCCGTCGATAACTTTTCAATAAGGGTGGTCATGCATTATTTATAACTTTTCAATAAGGAGGGTGATGGATTGAATTTTGGAAAATCTAATTCAAAAGTATAAGATTTTAAATCTAAATTTATATTTTTTATAAAATCAATTTAGATTTTTATAAATTTAAATTCAAATATTTGAATTGGATTTTGAATTCAAATTCATATTATTTATAAAAACAATTTGGATTTTAGTAAATCCAAATTTATATTTTTATAAAAAAGTTAATTGAATTTTAAATCTAAATCTGCATTTTCTAAAAAAATTAACATAATATTAATATATATGTAACAAAAAATTTAATATTATATAAATATTAAGAAAATATAATAAAATTAAAATTTAATAATACCAAAAATTTAATAAGTATAAAATACTTAGAATATGTAAGATTCACACTAACAGCAGCTATATAATGTTGCCCTAAAAAAAATTCCCAACCATAGGTTGTAAAATTTGCACGTATAACTTAAATAATATGTAACTATTGTTATGATTAACTATGATTGTCTAATGAATTCTCTCCAAACCACCTCAGTTAGCACCTCATCCCCAATATCAGACAGCAATATCAATGACGAATACAAAAAAAATAGTGATATACAATGACAAAGTGTACATAAACAAAAAAATAAGAGAACCAAATGGCTACAAGAGTGATATCATCATAATGATAATATCTACCATCTTTTAAGTCCTGAAACTACACCATAATGATCTTGCCTAAAGTCATCAACATGCATCTGGTGAAAAAGAAAAGACTAAATAAAACATAGGTTTCTTCAAAGAATGAACTCCAAAGCCCATTGAACAAGGCTACCGAGATTGGAGACATAAATCCTAACTCCCTTCCTAGGCATCCAGATGGTAGATGAAGAGGGTATCCCATTTGAATAAATATTTGCAAAGCATCAAAGCAATTAAGTCCATAATAAATTAATTCAGAGAAGTGAAACCATAATAATTATAATTAATCCCTTAGAAAAGAACAACAACAAACAAATTTAATACATACTTTCTATCTTTATACATTGTATCATAAATTGAAATATTCCATGTATCATAAATTGTCTCCACCTCAATATTGAAATATTCCATGTAAGAGAAGTTATAAGAAAAAAAAAACAAATAAATTAAGAAAGAAGATAAAAAAAATCAGCATGACTCCTAAAAACAAATCAACTAAGAAAACTAAATTCATATAACTTGGATATTTGCACAGAAGACTTCATGCTTATAAGAAACCACATGTGCAGTTGATTTTAAGACTAGATAATCATCTTCTTGCACATTGAATAAACTAGATGTGCATAATTCTAAACCAGAAACAGTAAGGAAATTAGAAATCGGACTGCATGAAAGCATAACAGTAATCTGCATAGACTAAGAAAAACAAAGGTTAAAATATGGACATATAGCAATATGGAACACCATGGACATATAGCAATATGTAAATACTAATGTGCACTCATATGTTAGAAGGTACAACAGAACTATAAGGAAAGCAAGCTCTAGTGTTTCATACTATTATTATTTTTTATGATTGTTTAACTTTTGAAATGTGCTAGTTAACTTTTAAATGATGATTAGAAAATTTATCCACACAAACAAGAAGCAAACTAACAATTCCAAATAAGAATATATTGGATAATACATGCATGTATATATTGGATGGATAAAATCCCTTTGGAAGTCTCCACCGACAATAAGGTTTTTGTCGTTGTTGTTCATCCAAATATGTTTACCACATTAAATATGGACCAGAACACAACTTCAATTTCTATATATGATGCTAAAAACAAAACTATAGGCTCTTTCATGATTCATTAGGGTAAATGGAAAGTAAAATATATAATGGTGGGACTTTTCATGCATTCATGCACCCTCTAGCTGTTTCAATTCTCACGTGCACTTGGACTCACCTTAAATCAAGGTGCCAAACAAAATGCTTCAAATAATAAAATTACTCAACCACCTTTAATAATTAATATATATATATATATATATATTCAATATATAAATGTAAGAATGTAATTTCCTATTTTTAATGTTAAAAATATATAGTGAATGAAGTTTACTTCAGTAATTCATATGAAAGTTAGTAAAGTTATAATATTTTTATAATTTAATTCTATGGATAAGCTAAGAGAAGTGAAGACAATATCACTCTCTAGACTCCATTAAGGTTGGAACTAATTTCCCATCTTTTATTTTGTAGTAAGGGATAGTCCACAAAACAAATAAACACCCTATAAATGTGTAAATGTATAATAAACTACCTTTTCATGTTCAATAATAATTTATGAGTTACTAAATTAATCATACATGTAGTAGTATAAAACCACTTATTAAAACATCTAATTAATGAACCTCATACCAATATAATATCAAACTAAGACATTTTCATAAGCTGCTTAATCAAATTTTTATATCATTAGAACATTTACCATATTAGCACTTACTTTTTATTGGTACTAAAAACTTAAACCAACTTTGCCACAAACTCATTTCACCATTTTGTTGTTGCTGGTGTTTTTTCTTGGTTTGGAACTGATGAGATGACTCATGTTTGGATAAACTATTGTAAACATAGAAGTAATAATGAGTTGAAAAAAAAATCTAAATGATTATTGATATAAGCAACAACACACCTAAATGGGAAACAACACATAATATAATGTTAGGAACCAAATATCGAAAAGCAATAACAAATGAAAACAAATATGAACGAAGATAATATATTTTTTGATTTCTGAACATATGATAGTAAATGCAAAAGGAGAATATGTCCACTGGTCATAGAGCTTAGCTCCAACAGAGAAAAAAAAGAATTCCCCTTTTAACATAAAGTGATTCTTCCCAAAAAGATCATGTCCTTCTCTCTCCAAAACGTCCTATAACTGAATAACTGAGTTTCACTCTTATTCATTAAGGATCAGTTTAGAAGTATTCACCATCAAGCACATTCTTGGAATTAATTTTTTTCGAAAAATCAAATTGACAAAAAATATTAAGATACAGATCAAGAACAATCATCCAAAAAGAAGTGGTCATGGATGAAAATGAATCCTACCTATAAGTTGCTTTTGTTGGAGGTGGTGGAGAGATAAAGAGAATGCTTCGAAATTGAAAAAAAAAAAGACAATAAGTTGCAATAAAATCGATTTGCTGGAGGAGGTGGAGAGAGAGTGCTTCATTTTGGTTGCATTTTGCTGGAAGTGGTGCATAGAGAAAGAGTGGTTCGAAGTTTTCAGATGTAGAGTTGAATGGAATGCAAATTGAAAATTTGGATTTTCCAATTTTTAAAATTTCTATAAATAAAATGGAAATCTGATATGAAAAAGTTATAAAATTTGGATCAAAATAAAACTAGATTTAAATAAACGGATTTATAATGGATCAGAGAAGTGCAAAAATTGGACCAGATTAACCCAATTAAATTTTTTGCTCACCTATACTTTTTAGACGAATCTGATAATTGAAAGAAATAGAACTTTAAAAAAAATGGTCTAAGATAATTATATACTAGAACTTTATACATAATCTCACTTAGTGAGACTGTGAAAGAATTTAAGTGTAGGTAAAAAAAAATTTACATTGAACTTGATGATGATGTACTTGTTAAATCTCAATTATTTAAAAAATATCGTATTGCTTATAAAATAAAATAAAGAAGAAACTTTCGGATCATTAATAATGTAGTATTAAAAGATTGGCAGACACACACTCTACAATAGCTTCTTGATAAAACTAATTACTAACTTAATATAAAAGATGAATAAATTAATGAGAATTAATGATGGAAACCGCTCTTATTCTAGTAGACTTATTTGTGATTTTTGTTTAGATGGGAGATGAAGGAGAGTTGAGGAGCGGAAGCATTCTTAGAAACTCAAGAGGAATTTCGATTGTTTGAAGTGGAGTTATATGTGAGAGTGAGAGGTGAGACCAACTCACTAGGAAAGAGTTTAAGCTAAGTTTAAAAGACTAGGAAGAACTTAAGAACAAGTAAAATGATCATAAATGAGCAACATTTCATTAATAATTTCAAGTTGAAAAATACAAGAGAGGAGCACAAGGATTGGTCATAAAAAAGAGGAAAAGGGTGAAGGAAGCTTCTAACCCTAGTTGGAGCCTTAGCTTGGAGTCCAAGTTTGAGTGAAACTTGGAATGCAAGCTTCTAACCTTGACTTGGAGCTCAAGCTTAACGTCCCTTCCCTTGCATATCATACCTAGGGTTTCTCTTAGGCCATTAGAGGCCCAATTGAAACCCTGACTAGGTTCTAGAAAATTTGGTTATACTTTATCTAAATATATGGATAAATTATATTTTATGTTACTAGCCCAATACATGGTCCATGAGAAATTCTAAACTAATTTATATTGTTATTTAAACTAAAGTGTAACCCAAAAAGATGATGACTCTTCCTTACTGAAGCCAGTTGAGTTGTTCCAATCTTCTTATAGTCCTTCAACCAACATTCTAGTATTCTTTCATGGTCTGGAGGTCTCCTCTGAAATACTTTGTACATTTCGTCATGGCAAAACGTCCACCTCCAAGCCTTCCCCCTGCACCTCCACATTAATTGTGAAAAGTTGATTTTAACGTTTTTAAAACTTTTTAATAATCTTAAATGAAGCATAATCTCACCTTTTTAAATAACTTTAGTTGCACCCCCACACCTCCCTTCGTGCCGCATACCTCTCTTTCATCCACAACACTTTTATTCTTCTCCAGCGGCAACATTTGAGAGGGTAGTTCCATCATTTGAGCGTGTGTGAGAGGGTTAGCGAGAAGATTTGTTGTATTGGCATTCCCTAGTGTGATTGAAGATATTTTGTTTTTAGTTTTGTACTCCATTTTTGCACCTCGTTGCTTTTTTATGGGTTTTGTGGCTTCCGAATTGTACAATCTGGAATAGATTTTTAATTAAGGAGTGTTACAAATTGTACAATCTAGTACGCACCAAAAATATTAAAAAAAAACTAACGAAAACACAACAAAACTTACCTCAATTACCAACGTTCACCACCAGTCACCACAAAACAATCACCACCACTTGAAAATGAAGAAGACATTACACTCTCCACCATACTCAATAGAGTATTGTTGAAATTAAAAAGAAGTATGGAGGTAGAGGGAGAAGATATGGAGGTGCATAAAGAATTTACTTTTCCTCATCTTAGAGTTGTTTTCTTTATTGGACCTAAAAAAATAAATAAAAGTCCAATTAAATTCATATGTAATAAGTTTTTAATAAAATTTTAGTTCTTCATCAACTTTATTATATGATATTATAACCGGATGATTTTCTATTACTTCAAAAATTGTGGACAATTTCCCAATCCAAAATACTTTTCATAAAGAAGCAAGTGTACACAATATCAATAAATATTTAGAATACGAAATTTATTTTGCATATCTTTATGTTTTGAATACCTTTATGTTTTCTAGTTGTAAATAGTATTTTATTTTGAACTAGTGAGTATAAATAGTTGTAAAATTTTATGTTGACTTATTTGTATTTTTATTCTTTATATTTCACAAAATTTGCAGGTTTTATCTCTTAACTTTATATTCAATTTTAGTTTCTTAACTTTTAATTATTAACAATTTCAATTCCTAATTTGTTTTGCATAATTGTAATTCCTTTATTTTTTAATCTATCAAAATCTTGTTCAATTTTAACTTTTAAAAATATATTGAATGATTATCAAATTCTATTTAGTAATAAACTCTATCATTGTAATCTTTCTGAACCTCATAAAAAAGCCACAAATACAATGAAATATCCCAAGTAATAATAAAAAATTGAAGAATTAAATTAGAAGTAAACCAACTTATGAGTAAAAAGTTAAAGATCAGAAATTTGAGATAATTAAAAATTTAAAAACTGAAATTACTAATATGTGAAAAATTGTTACTCTACCAGTAGAATAATGATTAAAGAGAATTTGTCGAATCAGCTACAGCGAAATGAACTCAAAAGTGATTATTTCCACGTTAATCAAGGTTGAGTGTAACAACAGAGTAATATATGTATATAGAGAGAGAGACTAGGTCTCTGTGCTACTTGTTCTTACAAGCATTTCAACCCTCTGCGACATTTGTTCAAACCTCTTTCCTTCAATCCAATTTCCTCCATTTGAATCCAATCATACTTCATCCTTTTCACTGTTACCTCGCCATTTTCCCATTCTTTATCCGAATCTGATGCTTTCTTGAGCAGAATCGGAAAATGAGGGGACTGTCCCCGAACTTTGTGGAGCCGCGCTACCGCTCCTCCTCCTCCTTTAGGTTTTACTCCGTTACTTAATTTTGCGTTTGCGTTTGCGTTTGTTTTTAATCTTTTCTGTGAACTTCATTTTAGACGTCACATCTACCTTTTGCACTTGCCTTTTAGAGAATTTCTAAATCTTAGATATCTACTTCAATTTTTGCTTTTATTTATTTCTACTAATAGAACCGAATCTTTTGCCGGTGAATTATATTTCTTACGTCGTAATTGAGAATTGGCGCGATATGTTCATAGGATCTCGGCATCTTAGCAATGCAATATGAGTGTAAAGTGAGTAATGATGAGGGAAATTGAAGCCTAATAAGTTTTTGCTACTTGGACTCTTTCTCGTGTTTATTGGATGCTGAATTTTTATTTATTTTGCTTTCTTGTTGGTGCAGTGAAGATACTAGCAAGAGAAGGTCTCAAAGAAGCAGAGATTTCAAAGATGTTGAGAAGGTGTTGCATACTCCGTTCCAAGAGAGGAGTATAACCTGCAGGCCAAATTGGAAATTAGTTTTGGTTATTGTTACATTGGGAACCTTGGTTACCATTTTCCATCCTCCAGCTGTTTATAATACCGATCATTTATCAAACTCTATTATATCGCGGTATGTCTTTTGTTTTTCTCCATGCTTTCTCATTTTTTGCATCCTTCTATTTTGAGCTTTGGTAGTTTCCTTTTATCATATATTCGAAATAGTTTTGTTTCTTAAATTTTGCTTTTCTAGAAAAGGAAGCTTGCTCTTGGATTCCTTCTCCAACACTGCAATATGCATTGATCCCTTCTTGGAAGGAGAATTCATATACTGTTATTAATTTGCATCTGTCTATGCATAAGTGTGTCCCTTCGAAGATTATGCCTTGTCTTCTTGAAATACTTTGGGAATTTATTTGTTCAGATCGTAAAGGGTGATTTTATATGGTTACATCTTTCTTTGTCTTTTTAACTTTTTTTTTTTGCAGGCCAACTTTTATGAACAGCTGGAGAGGAGGATTTGGTGGCACTGATTCACGTTATGCATCATTTCTCAATATAGAGTGGAACCAAATATCTAATGTCCTTGAAAATTTGAAGGATAAGGACACATATCAGGGTGTTGGCTTATTAAACTTCAATGACAGTGAGAATGACCACTGGAAGGAGCTGATTCCAGATGCAGAGCATGTAGTCCTTTGGCTGGACTATGCTTCAAGTAATATTACTTGGGAATCTCTGTATCCTGAATGGATAGATGAAGAAGAAGAATATGAGTTCCCTACTTGTCCAACTCTACCTAGGATTCAGGTACCAGGAAAGCCCCGGCTTGATCTTATTGCTGCCAAGCTTCCCTGCCACAAATCAGGACGCTGGTCTAGAGATGTAGCTCGTTTGCACTTGCAAGTTGAAGCTGCAAGACTTGCTGCCTCTTCTAAAGGATATCATCCAGTGCGTGTGCTTTTGGTCACGGATTGCTTCCCCATTCCAAATTTATTTACTTGCAAGGACCTTATACAGCATGAAGGAAATGCCTGGCTTTATGAACCCAACCTGAATAGATTGAGAGATAAGCTGCAGCTACCAATTGGTTCATGTGAACTAGCAGTTCCTATGAATGCTAAAGGTCAGGTTCAAATAAACTTGTTCCTATGCTATGTCCTTGGTTTTCATTTGTCCTGATCCCTGAATCTTGTTTTCATCCTGTGTTTTAAGCAACAATCAGTTTAAGTTTCAAAATTTAAGTGTACAACATTTTTATTTATTGAAGACTAAAATTAAAATAAAAGGTTGGCCAAGGAGCATGAACTTTTAAATTAATTGAATCCTGTTCTGGTGCATCAAAACATGTTTTAGGTTGTTATATACTTCTTTCATGATATATTCCAGAAAGGCAATGTGGCTTCTGAAAGTATATTATTCGGTTACCTTTGAAGTTTCATGATCTATGAAATTAACTGGACATATTTATCAGAGACTAACTATTTTCTTTTAACAGAAAATTTTTATTCAGAAAGGCCACACCGAGAAGCTTATGCAACCATCCTGCACTCTGCGCACTTGTATGTTTGTGGAGCCATTACTGCTGCACAGAGTATTCGAATGGCTGGTTCAACACGAGATCTTGTGATTCTTGTTGACGAAACGATTAGTGACTATCATAGAGGGGGCTTGGAGGCTGCCGGGTGGAAGATTCATACAATCCAAAGAATCAGGAATCCGAAAGCAGAACCAGAGGCATACAACGAGTGGAACTACAGCAAATTCCGTCTCTGGCAGCTAACAGATTATGATAAAATAATTTTCATTGATGCTGACCTTCTTATTCTTAGAAATATCGATTTCCTTTTTGAGATGCCTGAAATTACTGCAATAGGAAACAATGCCTCGCTGTTCAACTCAGGTGTAATGGTGGTTGAACCATCAAATTGTACATTCCAACTGCTTATGGATCACATCAATGAGATTGTCTCCTACAACGGAGGGGACCAGGGGTATCTTAATGAAATCTTCACAAGGTGGCACCGGATTCCAAAACATATGAACTTCTTGAAGCACTTCTGGGAAGGTGATGAGGAAGAGAAAAAAGTGATGAAAACTCGTCTCTTCGCAGCCGATCCATCGATCCTTTATGTCATCCATTATCTGGGTAATAAACCATGGCTTTGCTTTCGAGACTATGACTGCAACTGGAATGTGGACATTCTGCAGGAGTTTGCAAGTGATGTGGCTCATGCAAGATGGTGGAAGGTGCATGATGCAATGCCAGAAAACTTGCATAAGTTCTGTTTGCTTAGGTCCAAGCAGAAGGCTGCATTAGAGTGGGATCGTAGACAAGCAGAAAAAGGAAACTACAGTGATGGTCACTGGAAAATCAAGATAGAAGATCCAAGACTGAAAACTTGCTTTGAGGATTTCTGTTTTTGGGAGAGCATGTTATGGCATTGGGGTGAAAAGAATTGGACAGATAATTCCACTGTTAACAATTCGCCACCTGTTGTCCAAACCAAATCTCTCTCTTCTTTATGACTTTATTTCTCATCGTAGTTCATACTTCCATATATTCACTGTAGATTCTACGTGTTTGCAAAATTTGTTTCTTCCATTACCCTCATCTACAAGCAAATGATGGCATAAGGCTATTTTTGGTCCCAGAGTATTGTTTAGGTCAAAGGATTATACGCTGAAAGCATTGTGAGCATTAAATATCTTTTATTTACTCTTATATTGAAAGTAAATGACTAATATTTCATTAAATATCTTTTATTTACTCTTATATTGAAAGTAAATGACTAATATTTCATTAAATGTCTTTACCTGACGCCGTTTTCGCTGTATTTTCTGTCTTTTCATGCTGTAACTTCGCATCACTAGTTACTGTTACCTTAAAAAATGCCATGAATGATGAATTGAATGTTACCTTAAAAAATGCCATGAATGATGAATTGAATATTGTTTCTGTTATCTCAAATTTGGAAGGGGATGCATGATGATGGGGTTGATGGTTCGGAACTTAGTACTTGATACCTACATTTCTGCAGTGATTCCCAAGCTTTATACTGATATCTGTTACAGCCATTTATTTCTCTCCCAAAATGCTTTGAACGATTTAAGAATTAGCAGTAAAAGTAGGGGTGTTAGATAAATACATTTATCTCCTTAATAATGTGACTCCTTTTAGGTTTTTTTCCTCCAAAAAAAATGCCTACAAAGTTATTTCATAAGATTTTATTTTCCTCACATAAAAGTATCACTCACGCTCTTGCATGGGATCACTAGCATTTTCATTCCTAAAGTGTGTATATATATATATATATATATATATATATATATATATATATATATATATATATATATATATATATATATATAAATTACGCATGCCACTTACAATATAGTTGTTAGCCGTGTTTATGGCTAACGAGAAATGCTTCCAAAATATTTAGAGTTGTTGAAGTAACTTTATTGTTGAAAGGTATTGACATGACAATAAAAGTCCCGTTGGTCTTATATAAGCAAATTCTTGTTTAAATAAAAGATATTATCTTTATAAATATGATTATATAATCAAAGTTAAATAAAAAATATATAAAATAATAACTTGCTTATAATTTTTCTATTGGAATATAATTGAATGTGAGATGTTTGAAGATGATATGCCACTATGAGATTTATGTTTTACATTTTTCAATGTGGGAAGCAACTTATTTGAGTTATTTTAATTGGAGATGCCATTAGTTAGAGATTAACACGTTGAGTAGGATATATTATATTCAATTTGGATATTATATTTTTAAATTACTATACATTTAAAAGTTATGGATTACATGTTCAGGAGTGACCATATCATCTAAGCAATGTGATAAAGGAATTATTATTATTAAGGTATAGATCTATTGTTTGTAATTAGACCAAAGTCAATATTTGATAATCTAGCCTAAAATACTCATATTTTTTTATGATAACAAATAATATGTTTTTTATTTTTTAATAAAGTTATTTAATGTGTAGTAGAACATTCAAATCCATAAGCTTGTATGGTTAAACTTAGGCAACATGTGTATAGTTTGAAGAAAGTCTATCATGTCCAAGATCATAGCTATAGATCAACAACATATATGAAAATTACAAGTGCCAAACGTAAAAGAAGATAAATACGTTATATTAAAGCTCTAGATGCAAGATCACTCAAATTCATAAGTTTGTATGGTCAAACGTGGATCATAGTCATTATCTGAAGAAAAGTCTATCATGTGTAATTAAAATGTAAATAACACAAGATGATAAATCAACTAGTTAGATGAAATGTATGAGAAGCATTGGGTGTCAAATGCAAAAGAAGATAAACACAAGTCATATTATAACTCTGGATGCAAAATATTAAGTGTTATATCAAAGTTCAACATACCTTTTTATTTGGTTTTAAGTTTTGTACTTAAATAACAAAGTATAAAACATATTCATATGAACATCATGTCTCATCAAACACAAGTGTTATGTGCTTCGTCTAACAGACAAAAACACCTTATTTAATACTCTTCATCTGATAAGCTCTTGTTTGGATATATGATAAGTATAATTCATTTAAAAGATGATAAGTCTTAAAAGTTTCATGATACACATTAAAGACTTATAAATGTTTATTCTTTATATGTTTATTTTTTATATGCATGAAATGTTCGTCTCTTCGTTACTTTTAAGAGAATATCACAATAATATGTTAACATAAAGATTCCTTGAAGAGCACACTTAAAGTTGATCCACACAAAAAAACTTTTCCAAATTAGGTAGAATGTCAGTGTTACGAAGTCAACCACATGTTAGGTCTCATGCTTTTTGCTAAATAGGAAATAAATTACTTGCCTGGATCTATTAAGTCATGTAATGTATTAGAAAATTTATGTGGAGAGACCACATGCATTTAATATCAAAAGAAGATGAAGGGCTTGTATAACTTACAATAGCTCCACAACAATTTGCAACAATTATTTTCTTCGCAACTCTATATAAAGAAGAAATGTTGGATATAACAACATGACAAAGCTTGCGACTTTTGTTCTAAATGCTGTCAAGCAACCCTAAGCCTTATGTTTATGAGGAAAACATTATTTGTTGACCTACCTTCTAGAAAATAGGTATAGGGGACGACATTGACCATATAGTCAATGCTAGGGTCGCCCCTCCTCCATTCCTTTTCTACCCCTCTCTCATCTTGCTCTCTAAGTCACTTCTTCCTATATAAAGGGTGTTTTTCCCCATGTATTTACACTTGAATTTGAATATAGAAGAGAAACTTTGCTTGAGTGATTAGTGAGCTGTCTCCTAAATTGTTCTTGGGTCTTGTCTTGGGTTTAGTGCACCTCAAGTGGCGGCTCTTCACCACTCATCTTGAAGTTTTCCACCACTCCAAGTGGTGTGACCACCCCTCCATCATCCATAAGCTTTTCTTACTCTTTCTCTTTTCCTTCTCTATTTGCGCCATTGTTCCTTTCCATTTCATGTTCTTTAATGTTCTTCTCCATTCAGTCATCTTTATCATTTCTACCTTTTGTTGTCTTAAAATTCCGCACCTCATCATCATCATATAATTATGTTTTATCTTTTGTTCTCTAGAAAAGAACCTTCACACTTACTTAACCACTTGGTTAAGTTTGTGTCCAGTGACAATCTTCTTTGAGTTTATCACCATAATTGCTAATTCAAAAAATCCTAAACAAAGTGCAACCTCTAAAACGTGCAATGTTAAAATCAACTCACATCATTGGAGGAAATAAATTAATTAAAGGATTGATATACATTGTGGAGGGTAAACAAAATAAAACAATTACTAATTCATTACGTGTTAAAGGGACATCTAAATTGTGAGCAATATTAAAGTAGAATGCCCTATCTATCTGAACGTGACAAAATATCCTGAGAAGCTAGCTAGTATCTCAACTATAAATTAATTTGGAAAACTTGGTGCATCCATTTTATTGTGTTTTAGATTGATATTTGTTTTGTATATACCAAAGAGAAGAAGATAGGAGAGTGATATATCGTATATATTTATATATCATATATCGTATATATTTATATATCATATATCATATATATTTATATATCATATAAATAAGATTTGCATAAAAATAATAAATGAATAAATCAGACTTTTCTTTTTCAGAAGACTTGTAAGAAGTTGCTTATATCAACATTGTGAACCAAATATCATTGTGGACCAAGTTTTGACAAAAAGGTTGTGGCAACACGACAATTAACATAGTCAAAGGTATAAAAATAATAATGCAAAATATTGTTAAAAAACATACTTAAAGAAAATTATGCATGTAATGGTATGACATAGGATATTCCTTTTGGCTTGCAACTATACCACTGGTGAAGTAAATGTTGGTTCTGATAAATGAGCAGAAGAGCATGCCTTACTTGAGGAATCAAGGAGGTATTTTCTCATTTATGATTTGCTTAGGTCTTGAGTGATTTGCAAATTATTTTTATGTATTATTGCTCTATTTTCAATTACAAAGCAATGTTTTAAATGTAATTTTGGGTTAATTATCAGGATTAATCATTCAAAAATTTAGAATTGATAAAAAAAATTGAATTATCAGGATTTTTCAAAATTGTGGATTAGGATGAGTGGTGTTCAAAGTTGAAGATATTTCTCCCCCATTAACCCTTTCTTTTATGGCTTTCCACATGGATCATATAATCTGAACCTTTTATACATCAGATCTATTTGGAGAGAACTCTAAGAAAACCATAAATGGGTGCTTTTCAGAAGAATTGAAACCACAACAAGTTATATAAGTTTATATTGTATCTTCATAGTTTTGGAAGTCATAACAAGCACGCCTCAACTTTTACTTTTTCCCACAAAAAGCTCTTGTACACTGTGTTAGATCGGGCTATCTGCTTACTTCTTTCTTATAATTGCATTATTTTAACATTATTATTGTTGTGTTTCATGCATCTTAATCTTTGTATGCCTCTGTTGCAACTTTGATGAGTTAGGTACATTGTTGGTGATCCCACATCATAAGGTATAGAACTATTAATAATAGTTCCTTTCGTAGAAAGAAACACACTTCTCTATTGAATTTACTATTTCATGTATATGTTGTATATCTATTTTTCACGCTGGAGATATATTTATTTTTAATCATTAAACTAATAGTTCTGATGTTAATTACTACACAAAGGTTACATATGAAGAAATTGTTCTTGGGTATTTACTGATTCTTGCGTGCTGATTGTCAATGCATCTAGGAAACAGTTGATCACCTGCTTTATCCTAATCCTATATCGGGAATGATACATGAACAACATTTCCAATTGTTCCACTTCCTTGGTACTACTCTTCTTGCAAAGGTATCCCCTTTCCTCTCCCTTTCCCTTTTGGATGTTTGTGTCTTGTTACAGGGCAACCTTCTCAATTTTCTATGTGCCTTTAAAAAGATATTTCTTAGTTGTGACTCTATTATACATATGACAATTTTGACTCTATTCTGCATATGATTTTATTTCTAGTTTTATCTGGTAGTTAACTTGATTCTTCCTAGTCGTATCTAGAGAAGACCTGAATTCTAAATGAATTCAAGGTTCCCTTTATCAGGTTGCAATCTAAGATTTATATTCATGGAATTTAAAGGCCCATATATAATAAGCTTCTGTCAAGACAATTTCTATGTCATTTGCCTACATCGCAAAGCTATTCTTAAAGGTGATATTTTTGTTGCAAAAAATCTTATGTTGGCAACATGCCCCTTTTCGTTGAAATGGAAGAGAAACTTAAGCAGGTGCCAATTTTCAATAGACTTTCTTCATATTGAGGGATTATTTGCTGTTAAGTATCAGTGGAATTTGTAATAATCATATCTCACCAATAGGATGAGGGTAGTAATCTAAAGTTGTTATTCCTCCTTTATTACTTTTATTTTAACCCAAAGGTCGGTATCTATGTATGAGGTTTATTAGATGTGTAAAAGTCTTTAGTTTAAATCTTAGATCAAGATTGTGGGAATTGACCCATATCATGTGATGTGTAAAAGGTTTATTTTTATAGATTTTAAAGTTTATTTATTTCAATTTCAAAAACACACTTAGTGTGGTAGACTAATGGTGATGTCAATTTTAGCACATTATTATTAGAATTTTATATACAGTCCAAATGCCTCAAGCTTTTGGTAATGGAAAGCATGCATGTATAACCAATGACATCTTCCTCATCTTCATAGCTTTGCCATAACAACATTGAAATGTCTTTGCCATTATTTGTCTTTTATTATTATTACCATTGCTATTACTATACATATATAACTTGTCATAATGGCCTCAAGCTCAGTTTGGACACAAAGAAGAACAAGAAGTTTGAGAATGTTTTAGCCATCTACGACAAGGACACCCGTGATCGGTGGCAGAACTTGGTCAGGGCAGTGGGAGGAAAACAGTGGAAGAAGTGAAAAGACACTATGAGATGCTTGTTGATGATTTGAAACAGATTGAGGAAGGTTGTGTACCTTTGTTTATGATAAATTATTAAACAAATTGTGAAATACGTTAAAAATATAAAATAAATTATAAAAACTATAATTTATGATATAAATAGCTAATTAGACTTCAGTATATCAAAATCATAAAAAAAATGTGAATAATTTAATACTTTGACTAAAGTTCCTTATTTCTTTTAAACAAAAGTATATATTTAATATTATTACTAAAGTTCTTTACTTAAGTTTACGTGTACCAATTAGTAGTTTTAGGTTTATTTGTATTGATCTTTGTTCTATAATTTTATAATCTCAAAAGTTTCCAATTGACTGTTAAACACTCATGTTTTAAATTAACATATATTTATATATTACAAATTAAAATATGCTATGATAGTAGGAATGAAGCTCTTATATTGTTTATTTAAATATATAATTGAATCTTATATTTATTAATGAATAGGGAAAATTGATCAATGAATGATTTTGTTTGAAAATTGTATGCAATTGTCTAGATAAGATTGATATATAGATGATTATTATTAATGAATGCAAAAAATGTTTTTTTAAAAAATAAACTTATTATGACGATTATTGCAATAGATGACATAAAAAGTCTTATTTACTATGACGGGTGTAAGAATATTAGTCATAGAAAACCACTTACTATGACGGTTTTGTATAGAACCATCATAGTAAGTTGTATTTTCTATGACAGTTGTAGAAATAACAGTCATAGAAAGTTTTGTCTGAACATATTATGATAGGTATTTTGTACATTTTATAATAGTTCATAGACAATAGTCATAGTAAGTTAACTTACCATGTCAGTTTTTTAAATGACATATAAATTATAGAGTTTTTATAACTCCTGATTCTATGTTCTCATCAGAACCATCATAAAAAGTCCTGTAGAACCGTCATAAAAAGTCTTTTTTTGCACTAGTGTTAGTCTTTTTTTAAAATTGAAATATTGGAACATACCTCATTAAGAAAATTTGTGAACAAATTATCATTTAACATTGCAGGAAACCTTTCAATTTCCAATAAAACCCAGCATAAAATTTATAAATAATAATAACAATCATAATAATGAAAGAAATCATGTGAGCACATTTGTAATAAGTTAGCAAATGATTAGTTAATCCATAAAAATGAAACCATAAACTATTAAACTTATTAGAATAACCTACTTGTCTAAGACAGTGTAAGACAAAACATTAAATAATGAAATTTTGTCATTGCTAAAATCTTAATGTGATTTTCTATAGCTAACAATAATTTAGTGTTGACAACTTAGTATTTTGTAGACACATTTCTAATAAGTCAACACATCATTAATTAAAAAATAAAAATGATGCAAAAGCTTCGAAAGAATTTATTTTTGTTTAAATATAAATGTTGGAACATACATCGATATTTGAAAGAGAGTAAACAAATTTGACATTTTTGTAATTCAATAAATTATCATTTAACACTACAAAAAAACCTTCACGTTTCAAATAAAATCCAACAAACAATTCATATGTAAGTAATAATAATAATAATAATAATAATAATTTATAAAACACGATTAAATAAAATAATTAAATAGTGTAAAATCTATCATTACTAAAAACTTTGTGTTTTTTTTTAACTGGAAGAAATTTTTGACAATACATATCACAAAATACAACTATTGAAAGACATTAAAGAGTTCATTATAACTTGGTCTTATCTATTACCCAATCCAACAATTCACATAAATACTTTCCACTTACACCGGTGACTTTTCCATTTAAATGTTGTAGAAAACCTTTTAATTTTCAATAAAATCCAACATAGAATTTGTAAATAATAATCATAATAACAAACACAATAATGACATATAAAGAAATTATTTAAAATATATTTGTAATAAGCCACGAAATGATCAGTTAATCCATAAAAATGAAACCATAAACTATTAAACTTATTACAATAATATACATGCCTACCTAAATTAAACTGAACAATGTAAGAAAAAATACTAAATAATCAAATTTTGTTATTGCTAAAAACTTAAGATGGTTTTCTATAGCTGGCAAGAATTTAGTGTAACATATTATTATGTCAACACATTTCTAATAAGTTAGCAAATCATGAGTTAAAAAATAAAAATGACTCAGAAGAATTTATTTTTGTTTAAATATAAATGTTGAAACCAACCTCAATAATTGAAAGAATTATCAGATTTGATTATTTTGTAACTCAACAAATTATCATTTAACACTATAGGAAACATGTCTGTTTCGAACAAAACTCAGCACACAATTCATAGATAAGTAATAATAAGAAGAATATTAATAATATTAATAATTTAAAAAACACGTGAATAAATAAAAAAAATTAAGTAGTATAAAATCTATCATTGTTAAGAACTTTAGTTGTTTTTCTATAACTGGTAGAAAATTGGTGTTGAGCACATGAAATTATGTCAACACATTTGAAATAAGTCACTGAATGATCGGTAAAAAAGTAGAAATGAAATTATAAACTATTAAAGTTATTATAGGAACCTACATTTGTAGAACACGTTGAACAATGTAATAGAAAACATTACATTAAAATGTTATCATAAAATGTTGTTAATACATATCATAAAATACAACTACTGAATTATATTACAGAGTTTATTATAACTTGTTTCTAAATATTACATGATCTAACAATTCACATATACACTTTCAACTTACACCTCTCACTTCTCAATTCTAATACTTTTTCTAATGGTCTTCAAGGGAAAGTCATCCTCTGTTGTGTGGAAAGTAGTACCACATTCTCTTTTAAGTGGTGTGACTCCACATCATTGCTCAAAACCTAGTTAAGAAATCTTGAAAACCTAGTTAACAAATCTTGAAAACATAACTACAGAAAATTAGATTATACAAACTTGTGATGGTTTGGAGAAAGAATAGTTTAATGCAATCAAAGAATACCTCTGCAATTCAAACATAGGAACCATAATTGATTTTATGTTTTATTTTGCAGAATTCTCCATTTTCACACTACACATCCTTCCAAAGAACATCATTAATATCTATATCAAAATTCATGTCAACGACAAAGATATAAAAAATAAATAAAACAATCAAATACCCAGATAATAAAGTACATACCACAATACTCATGCCCCTATCATTGAACTTTTGAATGATATTGACATTAATACTAACTTTTTTTAACTCTAAGGCATTGTTTGTTTCCGGGTGTGACCAAGGAGGAGGGAGGGGCAAACGGGTGCAATTCATGTTTGGATCGGTTTATTTGAAGGCATGGGCGTGGATGGGAGAGCGGAGTGGGAATTTTTTCTCCTCTTCACAAAAGTGAGAAGAGTTGAGAGGATTACAGGTGGCAAAGACCATAGACATAACATTTTACTTTCCTATCCTTTGTGCACATGTGAATGAGTTTACTGTGGTGCACAGTTCTCAGCCAATGACTTTTCTTTTCATTAGACTCTCCAATGCTACCTTGCAGAAGAATCTTGACTAAATTGGTAGACCCGTGAATGTGAAACTATAGTTGTGTTTGCTATAAATGAGATTAGGTTTGATTGTTGTGTTGTGCCCAGAACAAGAAAACGAGAGAGAATTGGTTTGAGCAAGGTAAAACTCACTGTTTTGCGCACTGATTTGTCTCCATCTTTTTCCAAAATCGATTTTCCTATCATTGTAGATGCTATAGAATCGATTTCCTTATCTCTGTACATGCTGTAGAATCGATTTTCCTTATCTTTGTATATGATGTAGAATCGATTTTCCATATAGTTGGATGGTGCATAATTGATTTTAAATTTTTCCAAAAGATGCATAATCGATTTTCTATATAAGTGATTTGGGAGAATCGATTTTGTGGTTTTTGAAGGGAGAAGGAGAATCGATTCTCCCTTGTGTGAGAAAAATGTTGGATTCTGTTATGTATTTTTTTTTTCAAATTCTCTTCATCACATTGCTTCTTCATCTTCTTTCCCGTACTTCTTCTTGTGCTCTTCACCTAGGGGTGGCAAAGCAGGCCAGCCCGTCCCGCACTTGGCCCGCAAAAATGCAGGCCGGGTTGGCCCGCCCCGCATAAGAGCTGGCCCACGGGTTTGCGGGCTAGCCCGCGTTTTTTTTAAATTAAATATTTTTTTTTACATTTTGTTCTTAAAAAATTGTCAAATTAAACCTATATATTTGTTACTATCAAATCCAATTTTTTTTTTCTTCCTTTTCAAACATAGTCAAACATCAAAAAATTAAACATTAAGATAAATATCAAATATCACTATTCTTCCACTTTCAAAACATTAAACATACTTAATTCCAAAATATTAAATATAAACATAAACATTAATTCAAAAACATTAAACATAAACATTATTGACATTCTTCCATTTCAATAACATTGGATGTCCTTAAAATAACTTTCATCCATTTTTTCATAATTGTAATCTTCCCCGTCATCTGCACACATTAAAACAATGACATTTTTTTTCTTGCGGGTTAGCGGGCCAGCCCGCCCCGCTCCGCTGCTGGCCCGAGCGGACCGCGGGTTAATGCGGGTTGAAAAGGTTAGCCCGCCCCGCGTTTTTTACCTGCGGATCGCGGGCCGGCCCGCCCCGCTTTGCCATCCCTATCTTCACCTTCAAGTAAGTTTTTAATTTTTTTGTCTAAATATATTTACAGTTTTTTTTATGATGTGTTGTTACTTTTTTAATTTTTAAAAATATATTCACATTTATTTTCTATATATTTACTGTTATTGTTTTTAATAAATATATTTATATTCTTTTATGGGTTTATTGTTGAGTTTATTTTCTTGTTTACCCTTTTTTTTTGCAGATTTTTATGAATGTATTTATTTTTCTTTACTATTATGTTTATTGTGTAGTTTTTTATTTTATGATTTTAATGTTTTTATTTTTTATATTATTAGGTGTTTAATTTTTTTAATTTTTTTATTATTACGTCTTTTTATGTTACGTGTTTTTTTTAGGTGTTTATCATTTTTAATTTTAATAATTGTTGTTTACAGTTTTTTTTAGGTATTTACTGTTTTGTTTATTTTTTTATGTATTTTTAATTTTTATAAATGTATTTAAAAAAATTTATGTGTTTATTGTTTTTAAATTTTAAAAATTTATTTATATTTTCTTCTTCTTATTTTTTTACTGTTTTTATATTTTTTATTATTTTGTGTTTACGGTTTAGTTTTTTATTTTTATTGTTTTTGATTTTATAAATATTTATATATATATATATATTTATTATGTCTTTATTGTTTTTATTTGTTTTTATTAACAAGATACTGTTTAATTTTTTTTTATATGTTTACTGTTTTTAATCTTAATAATTGAATTTGCATTTTTTTAGATTTTTATTTAGACTTTTATTTGTTTTTTTATTATGTGTTTACTGTATTTAATTTTTATAAATGGATCTACACTTTCTTTTTGTTTTATTTTATGTATTTACTATTTCTTTATATATATATATTTTTTTTTTGTTATTATGTGTTTATTGTTTTTAATCTTTTTAAAAACAAGAAATTGTTTAGTTTTTTTATGTGTTTACTGTTTTTAATTTTAGTAATTGTATTTAATTTTTTTTCTTAGGTTTATAGTGTTTTGTTTAATTTTTTATGTGATAGTTGTTTCTAATTTTTATAAATATATTTACATTTTTTTACTTTTTAAGTATGTGTTTACTGTTTTTAATTTTTATAAATGTATTTACATTTTTTAATTATGTGTTTACAATTTTTTTTATAAATGTATTTATATTTTTTTATATTATGTGTTTACTGTTTTTATATTTTTTATTATTTGTTTAATGTTTTTATATTTTTTATTATTATGTCTTTACTGTTTAATTTTTTATTTTATGTATTTACTGTTTTTAATTTTTACAATTATATTTATATTTTT